>Ga0074195_1002489_pt1 | contig 20402 bp, 15 predicted proteins | sample EPASupsiteHSE623_FD_64525 | JGI IMG/M metagenome (GOLD analysis project Ga0074195, IMG submission 64525) | Bioremediated contaminated groundwater from EPA Superfund site, New Mexico - Sample HSE6-23 | ecosystem: Environmental > Aquatic > Deep subsurface > Groundwater > Contaminated ...
AATCCGGCAGTGGTTTGGGTTCTTGAAATTTCTGACCAATTGCCCCCTCCCTTGACGGGAGGGGGATCGGGGGTGGGTGAACTTGCTTCTGCCGATTTCATGGCTGCGCCCCCCCTCCCTAGCCCTCCCCGCCATGGGGGTGGGAATTTTCTGCCTTGTGCGAGTGGTCCGGCAGGCTGTCTGTTTCTCGCCCTCGGATATTATTGATCCAGGATATCCCGGACCTTCTTTAGCAGTTCCGTGGGTGAGAGGGGCTTGGCCAGCAGGGGCGCTGTGTTTTCCAGGGCAGCCTTTTCGCGGATCATTTCCGGCGCGTAGCCGCTCATGAAGATCGCTTTGATATCCGGCCGGATATTCCGGATTGCTTCATAGGCTTCCTGGCCGTTCATCTTCGGCATGATGATGTCGAAGATGAGCAGCTTTGTAGCGGTTTGATTTTCCTTGAATTTCCGCACTGCCTCCTCGCCGTCAACCGCTTCGATCACCGTATAGCCGAATCTGGTGAGCGCTGTTACTGCAAGGGTTCGCAGGGATTCGTCGTCCTCGGCCACCAGGATGGTTTCCGTTCCGCGGGCCGGAGGCTGCTCCTTTTCCTCTATGCGTTTTTCAGGGGGTTCCGCAACGACCAGCGGCAGGTAGATCCGGAAGGTCGCGCCCTTGCCGGGTTCGCTGTAGACATTAATGTACCCCTCGTGCTGCTTGATAATCCCATAGACCACAGCCAGTCCGAGCCCGGTGCCTTTGCCCACCTCCTTGGTGGTAAAGAACGGGTCGAAAATCCGGTTGCGGGTCTGTTCGTCCATGCCGCAGCCGTTATCCGAAACGGTGAGCAAGGCATAGAGGCCGGGCCTGCCGAAGCCGTGGGCCGCGATGAAGTCCTGGTTCAAGGTAGTCTGTTCCGCGGAGATGCTGAAGACTCCGCCCCTGGGCATGGCGTCCCGGGCGTTGGTGGCGAAATTCATCAGTACCTGTTCCAGTTGGTGGCTGTCGGCAAGGATGACCAGCGGTTCTTTCGGAAGTCTGGTTTCGCAGGCGATATCCTCGCCGATCACCCGAACAACGAATTTTTCCACCGTGCTGACTATTTCGGTGAGATTCACGGGCTTGCGTTCGCTGACCTGCTTTCTGCTGAACAGGAGGAGATCCTTGGTAAGACGGGCAGCCCGGTCCGCGCCTTCGAGCATGTGTTCGATATTCAGCCGCTGGGGGTCGTCCTGGGACATGGACATGAGAGTCAACTGGCCATACCCGATGATCGCCATGAGGATGTTGTTGAAGTCGTGGGCCACTCCTCCTGCCAGGGTGCCGATGGACTCCATCTTTACCGCGTGCCGCACCCGGTTTTCCAGGATTTTATGTTCGGTGATGTCCAGGCAGGAGCCGATATAGCCCGCAAAGGCGCCGGCGATATCATAGCGCGGCTGGCCCTGGTCAAGGAGCCAGCGGTATTCGCCGTCGTGGCGGCGCAGTCGGTATTCCATAACGAAGGGGTGCCTGGATTCAAAGGATTCATCGTATATTTGCAGGCAATGCGGCAGGTCGTTCGGATGCACCCCCGCAGTCCAGCCGCTGCCAAGTTCCTCCGTCATGGCGCGGCCGGTAAAGGTCAGCCAGGGCTGGTTGAACCAGGTGCAGCCCTTGTCAATCCCGGACATCCATATCAGGGCGGGCGAAGTGTTGGCAACCGTGGCGAAAAGCTGTTGGGATTCGCGCAAGGCAACCTCGTTTTTTTTGCGCGCGCTGATGTCGCGCACCATGGCCCACATGCCGGAAGGAAGTCCCTGAGCATCGCGGAGCAGATAGGTCTTGAGTTCGACGGGGAAGACCGAGCCGTCTTTTCTGATGTATTCTTTCTCGTAGAGTTCCGAGGAACCGGAGGGCATAACCTGGGTTTCGACTAGCTGCTGTTCAAAGGCATGCCATTTTTCAGGGGTCAGATCGCGATAGGTCAGGCGCAGCGCCTCTTCTTCCGAATATCCCAGCATGTCCAGAAAGGTGCGGTTAACTCTGACGATCTCCCCAGACATTGTGGTCTGGGTAAAACCGTCGGTCATGCTTTCGTACAGATGCTGGTATCGGGTCTCGCTTTCGGCGAGCGCGGCCAGGATGTCGTGTTGCTTTTGATAGAAAGCTGCTCGTTGCCGCTGCCGGACAAAAGCCGCCACCGAGCCGAGACCGAAAAGCAGAAGAGCGATCAAGCCGCCGATGGCCCATAAGCCCTGCCGTTGTTGCGCGCATGCTTCCGATGTCTCTATTTTGCTTACCAGGAACCAGGGGGAGTCCGGGACAGGCCGCAGGTCTGCGAATACTTCTTTGCCGCGATAATCGAAACCTGTGATGATTCCGGTCTGGCCTTGAACTGCCCGAGCAGCAGGGAGATTGGTCTGGCTCAACGGAAATCGCAGGGCCAGGGCGGAATTTTTTTTGAATCGGGGTTCGTTTAAAAAAACAACTTCCTGCCCTTCTCTGCGGACCAGCAAGGTTTCCGCTGTCCGGCTGGGGACGGGCCAGCGTTGAAGAAAGGGATAGAGAGAGAGCTCCGGATCGATGCGCAGGGAGAGCAACCCCAGGGGGCGATTGTCGGCTTGCCGGTCGAGAAGAGGGATACTGACAGCAAGATACACCCGCTGATCATGGTCGCTTCGGTAAAAATCACACAATTCCACCCGACCGGATCGCAGGACTTCGGAGAGCATTTTCAACTCGCCGGCGCTGGCCGGAGGGAGATTTGTCGGTGCGGACAACCGGGTTTTCCCGTTGGCGTCGATGAAGCGAACCCTGTCATACTGGTAGTGCGATTGGAGCTTGTGCAGACGATTTTGGAGTGTCCGGGTGTTGTTGGTATCCTCGGGGTGTTCCAGGTGACGGCGGACAAGGGAGATAAGGGCGTCGTTGCCGAAGAGAAAACCGGCATCCCCCAAGCGTTCTTTCCGGTACTGGATCAATTGGATTACTTTCAGGTCGGCGATGGCGGAAAGCTGGCGTTCCACCTCGGCAAGGTGATTGCGCTCGTAACTCCGGTAGGCGAGAAAGCCGCCGATAACGATGCTTGCCGCCAGGAGGGAAAAGAACAGCAAAAGGACAATCGAGAAGCCGGATTTTCCTTCGTGTCCGAGGTATGTGGTTGTGGCTCTCTTCATATGTTAATGGTCGCATAAGAAGAGTCAAAATGTCAATCACTGCCGAGCGGGGATACATTATGCTGTGAGCCGGTTATTGTGCAAAATCCTCGTCCATGCCCGGCAATTCGATGGTCACCTCCCGCAGGGCATGGCTTTGGCAGGAAAGCCGCCAACCCTCCGCGATCAAAGCATCCCCGAGGCGGGCGTTCTCGGCGGGGCGCACCGGGCTCAAGTGCTGAGCGCCCTCCACCACCCGGAACCGGCAGCGGCCGCAGGCGGCCTTGCCGCCGCAGAGGGTCTGGATGGGAATATTCTGTATCAGGAAGTTGTTGAGCAGACTGTGGGCCGGGTTGACCATTATGGTGAGGGAGCGGTTTTTGATGAACACCGTGGGCTGGTTCGGCATGGCATCTCTCTGTGGAAGAGTTAAAAAAGAGTGAGGGAGGGCTGCGGGGCGCGCAGGGTAAGAACCGCGATCTCGCCGGGGCAGTTGAAGCGCAGCGGCGCGCCGGAAGCCCCGACCCCCCGGCTGGTGAAGCCCTGCATGTCTTGATAATGCCAGGTTCCGCTTGCGGTGAAACGCGGAGCGCGGCTGTTGGTATAGATGGGCGCACCCGAAGCAAGGCAGATCTGGCCGCCGTGGGTGTGGCCGCACAGGTACAGGGCTGTCTGGTGTCGGGCCGCCTCTTTGTATGCCTCGGGCGAATGGGCGAGAAAGATGCTGAAGGCGTTGGGGGGCACGGTGCTGAACGCCTTGGCCGTATCGTGGGTTTTGTAATAGTTGGGATCGTCGATACCCACCAGCCAGAGGCTTTCCCCGTTCCGGTCGATGCGGACGGCGTCGTTGACCAGCATCAGTATGCCTGCCTCCTCGAAATCCGGGACCATTTCGATGCAGTCGTGGTTGCCCAGCACCCCGAAAATTCCGTGCGTTGCCCGGATATGCGGCAGCAGCCGGCGAAGTTCCCGGAGGCTTGGGGCAATGGGCCCGTAAGTTTCCATGCGGATATCGCCGCCGATCAGGCAGAGGTCGAAGCTCCGGTCTCCGAGACGCTCGAGGATGCGGTCGGCCAACCCCGGCAATCCGTCCAGATGCAGGTCGGTGAGCAGCAGAATGGTAAAGTCTTCAAAGGGTTTCGGCAGGCCTGGGCAGAGGATTTCGTGTTCGGTCAGTTCCGGCTTGAGGGCGTTGGCAAGGCCATGGTTATACAGGCCCAGAATCCGGAAGACGGTGGAGACCACCACCCGGTTGTAGACAAGCGAGGAAAGATTGAACAGGACATGCCAGCGGGCCAGGGGCTGGTGGCAGGAACGCCATTCGCGCAGCCGCACCGTGGAGCGGACAAAGCGCGGGTAGTTTTCCATGGGCGGCTTGAAGAGGATATATTTCCAGAACCATGCCCCCCCATGAGCCACCGGCACGAAGATAACAATGGCCAGGGGCGCCGCCCAGAGAGGAGCCTGCATCCGGCTTCCCAGATAGAGGGCCGGCAGCAGCGCCTCGAAAATCTGGTCCAGTCCGAAGACGGATTCGCCGCTGGCAAGCCCCATCCGCCGTTTGATGAAACTGGAAAGCAGATCGCCGATCATGAGCAGACCTGCACCATACGCGGCGGTCTGCCAGGAAACTCCCAGCAGGGGGAAGGTCAGGGTCCCGCCGATGAGGCTGGCCGTGATCCCCCGGATGGTTTTGTGGGGGCCGAACAGCGGTTTGTTGTCAAACCAGACGCCGCCGTTGTCCACGGGGCGGGCCAACCGGTCGCCCAGGGCAACGCTGGCCAGGGGAGGCAGCAGGTTTCCCCAGAAGAGGAAGAAGAGGATTGTGATGGCGTCGATCATGGTTGATGGGGCTCGTAACAACGGCCCTTCGACAGGCTCAGGGTGAACGGATATTGTCTTGATGTATTGACATTCCGTTCGTGCTGAGCCTGTCGAAGCACCTGCTGGGGTAGAATTTCGAGTTGTTGCGCGGCCATCGTATATTTCCTGGGGATTCAACGCACGGGCGGGTTGAAATAGCCGTAACGCAACCGGGGAAATTTTTGTTTCAGCTGCCTGAGCCAGGCACGGATGCCCATGGGCGCGCCGCCTTCCTTAAATTCCAGGGATTCAAAATACCAGTCCGGATCCATGTTGAGGTTTCTGAGCTGAAGAAAATCAGGGTGGTATTCACCGATCAAATCACACAGGGCGGCAAACTCGGCCGGATCATCGGTGAAGCCGGGCAGGATGAAATAATTGAGCGAGACAAAGCGGTGGTGCTGTTTCATGATCCGGATAGATTGCCTGACCGAATCAAAGGTGAATCCCTTGGGCCGGTAATAGCGCTGGTGGTAAATCGGCTGGGCGCTGTTCATGCTGACCCGCAGGCTGTCCAGTCCCGCATGGGCCAGACGGTCAACGGCTTCGGGCAGGGAGGCGTTGCTGTTGAGGTTGATGGTGCCGAGATCGGTCTGTTTGCGGATCAGCAGGATCACCTTTTCAATGGTGTCGGCCTGGAGCAGGGGCTCGCCTTCGCAGCCCTGGCCAAAGCTTGCGACCCCGTCCTTGACCGCTTTGAGATGGGGTACTGCGATCTCGGCGATTTCTTTGGGTGTGGGGACAAAATTGATCCGGTCCTGGGTGGAGGGGCAGCAGCCCGAAGGCTGGAGCGAGATGCAGCCGATGCATTGGGCATTGCATACCGGAGAGCAGGGCAGGGGCGCTTCGAATTTCCGCAGGAAGTAGTTGATTGCTGCCGGGCAGCGGTAGGTGAGGCAGCATTTTCCCAGATGCTGGATGAGCCGGTTCTGCTCGTTTTGTCTGAGCCATTGTTCGGTGCGGCGCACAAGTTTTTCCGGTTGGAAGCGGTTCATTTCCTGGCGTTGGTCCGGGTCGCTTCGAAAAGCGCTGACCCAGAACCGGCCGTCGAGCCAGCCCACGGCAGCATAGGCAAAAAGCGGCAGATGGGGCAGGTCGTTGCTGGGTTTTTCAAATCCTGCCCAATGGATGGCGGTGTGGGCCGGAGCCATGAAGGCCGCCACCGCCTGGATTCCCGCGTCCGGGTCCAGCGGGTTTTCCGCCACCAGCAGCGGCTCGCCGGTTTCCGGGTCGATGCCCACCGGTTTGCGGCCCGGCAGCACGAAGACGTCGCTGCCTTCGGGAAGAGGGATAAGATCTTCGAGCACGGGTCGGGAAAAATGGCTGCCGCTGCGGCCCGCCATGTCGAGTTCGGGATAATCCGTGATCTCGCCTGCGGCGTTGGCAAAAACCAGGCTGGGAATTCTGTCGGGGTGTCGGATCGGCATCACGGGCTGTCTGGCTGAAATTATTCCGGCGAAAAGTTTTTTCTATCCTAGAACAGTTTTCAGTGATGAACAACCAGAGTTCTTTCCCGTTCGTTCTTTTCCGGTGGACAGCGGGGCGTATCCCGGAGGATAATCAGGCAAAAACCTGTTGAGTTTCTGTAATAATTGTGTATTTTGTCCCTCTTGATTTCAGCAACAGGTTGTTATTTCGATACATGAAACAATTGGGACGTCTTGATCGGCAACAGCGAAGCGGTTCCTAATCTCCGAGGAGGATATCAGATGCAGCAGGCAACGGAAGAAAAACCCTGGAGTATCGACAGGGCCCGGGAGCTGTATGGTATTGCCCGTTGGGGATTGCGCTATTTCGATATCAACGCCAGGGGGCAGGTGACAGTCTCGCCCCTCAAGGAGCAGGGCGGTTCCATTGCCATTGTCGATGTGATCAGGGAGGCGGTGGAGCAGGGGCTGCATTTTCCCATGCTCATCCGGTTTCACGATCTGCTGCGCAACCGGGTGGAGCGAATCAACAAGGCCTTCAACGACGCCATTGTCGAGCTTGAGTACAAATCCATCTACCGCGGCGTCTATCCCATCAAGGTCAATCAGTTGCGGGAGGTGGTCGAGGAGATCATCGATGCGGGCAAGCCCTTCCATCATGGCCTCGAGGTCGGCTCAAAGCCGGAGCTCTACGCGGCTCTGGCATTTCACGAAGACAGGGAAAGCCTGATCATCTGCAACGGCTACAAGGATTCCCTGTATATCAAGACCGCTCTGCTCGGCCGCAAGCTGGGCAAGAAGATTATCCTGGTGGTGGAAAAGGTCGAGGAAGTCACCAATATCATCCGCTATGCCAAGGAATTGAAGGTGGAGCCGATGATCGGCCTGCGGGTCCGCTTGATGAGCGGCGGCAAGGGCAAGTGGGAGAAATCCACGGGCGAGGACGCCAAATTCGGGTTGTCTACCCAGGAAATTCTCCAGGTTTCCGATCTGCTCAAAGAAGCCGACCTTGCCGATTGCCTCAAGCTCGTGCATTTCCACAGCGGCTCCCAGATCCCCGATATTTTGACGATCAAGAAGGCGGTGCGGGAAGGGGCCATGTTCTATGCCAAGATCCGGCAGATCGGCCATGCTCTCGAATACATCGATGTCGGCGGCGGCCTGGGCGTGGATTACGACGGCAGCCGCACTACGTTTCATTCCTCCATCAACTATTCCCTGAACGAATACGCTCGCGATATTGTCCATAATATCATGGATGTCTGTGATTCCCAGGGAATCGAACATCCGGTGATCATCAGCGAATCGGGCAGGGCCGTGGTGGCGCACCATTCGGTGCTGGTGGTGGAGACCTTCGGCGACATCAAGAAGATGGAGCATGTCAAGGAGCCGGCCAAGCCGACCATCAACCACAAACTGGTGGATGACGGCTGGTACAATTACACCCATGTCAATCCCAGCAATCCGCTGGAAGCATATCACGACGCCCAGCACAACAAGGAAGAGACCCAGGTCCATTTCGAGCTGGGACTCATCGGCCTGGAAGTGAAGGCCGAGGTGGAGAAACTTTTCTGGCTCACCGGAGCGAGGGTGCTTGAGCATTTTCGGAGCGCCGAGTACAAGCCCGATGAGATTGTCGAGCTGGAGAGCAAATTTTCCGACCAGTACCTCTGCAATTTCAGTGTGTTCCAGTCATTGCTCGATCACTGGGGCTATGGCCAGCTTTTCCCGATCATGCCCTTGCACCGGCATACCGAGGAGCCCCAGCGCAAGGGGACCCTGGCCGACATCACCTGCGACTCGGACGGCACGGTTTCCAAATTCATCAATCTGTACGAGGAAGGGGTGGACACCCTGCCGCTCCATGATCTGAACGGCAAGCCCTATTATCTGGGGATTTTCCTGACCGGCGCCTATCAGGACATCATGGGCGATCTGCACAATCTCTTCGGGCGGGTAAACGAGGCCCATGTCTTTTTGGACGAAGACGAGGATTCCGGCTACTACATCGAGGAGACCATCGAGGGCACCACCATGGAAAAGGTGCTGGCTCTGGTCCAGTACACCGGCACCGATCTGAAGCGGAAGATGAAAAGTCAGGTGGACAGCGCCATCAAGGAAGACCGGCTGCGGCCCAACGAGGCCATGCGGCTTTTGGCCGAGTACGAGAAGGGGCTGAAGGGGTATACTTATCTGGACCTCAAAAAGGTCAGGAAGAAGGGCTAAGGCTCAAGGATTAAGGTCAAAGGCGAAAGGATACAGGACAGGTCACGGATGGGGCAAGGGCGGTTTTTGGCTTTTATGTCTTTAACCTTCAGCCTTTCACCTTGAGCCTTTATCCTGTTCTTAATCCTGGGGGCGGAGAACCTTCAGTACGGATTCAACGGCCTGATAGATTTCAAGGTCGTCGCCATAGACGTCTTGAACCTTGTCGTTCTCCACAAGATCCTCGCAGATGTATTGGGTCACATAGAGGCTGATGAAGTTGGGGTCTATCACCAGCTGCCGCAGCGGGGCGATCTTGTACAGCATGTCGAACTCTTCCATGCCGGAGAGTCTTTCAAACAACTCGTTGAAGAGTTTCCGGATAGCGTCTTCATCGGTGATCTCGATGATCTTTTTGTCCAGCAGGCGCTGCACCATCCTGGTTGCCAGATCACCGGCGTTCTTGTAAAGCATCTGCATCATGTAACGCCGTTCACGCTCGCGTTTGCGATCGATTGCTCCACCTGCCGTGTCGTTGTGAGGTCTGCTGTGGCTTCCCATTTCTCTTTTCTCCCGCGCCTGTGTCGTAATGATGTTTGGATGAATCTCTGACGGACACGTGAAAAGGGGAAAAAGGCCACAGGTCCGTAATACAAAATTAAAGAGTCGCAAAGCAATAACCGTTGGAATCGCAGCTTGTTGCGATTCCAGCAATCTGTAGTTAAATAACGGAAAATTCCATAAAGGGAAAGGGTAAATATAAGAGAAGTCTTGCATTCGGATAAAAATGTTTTATGAAACAGCGGAAGACGATTATTTTCGCAGAACAATTCGACGCTGTTTTTTTCTCTGAAATGAAGGTGAGATATGACCAATACGATTGCTTCAACACGTTTGACCATTCTGCTGCCTGCGGGCCGTTTGCCGTTGGCGGTTATGGACAAGGTCAATGCGCTGGCCAGGAAATACCATCTGGAGATTTACTTGAGTACGGCCCAGAATCTGCGGCTCATGGGCATCCGGGAGGAGGATCTTCCCGTAATCCGTGAAGAGTTGGCCGCATTGGGCGTTCAGTTCAAGGGGCCGGGCAAGTTCCCGATTCCCAGGGTCTGTATCGGGGTGCGGGACTGCACCATGGGCATCGGCGACCCGGAGCGGATCTCCGCGTTGATTCTTGAAAAATTCAAGGGGCGGGAGAAAACCAAGCAGAAATTCAAGATCGCTATTTCCGGATGCACTTTGGGATGTTCGGGAGTGTTGACCACGGACATCGGGATTATGGCCACCCGCAAGGGCTTTGACCTCTACGTGGGAGGCAAGGGCGGCCCCAGTCCCAAGGTAGGCCGCAGGGTTTTGCGGGATCTGGACGAGCAAGGGGTGGTGGCTGCGGTGGCGGAACTGGTGGAGTTTCATGATGCCCATACCGAGACCAAGCAGCGGATGGTGAAGCTGATTGATCATCCGGATTTTCCGTTTAAAGAGGCGGTGTAGGGTTCGTTTCGGAAGTTTCGAAAAATAGCACGAAATCAGTTTGTTCATTTCTTTGTTTGCCCAAAGAAACGAACCAAAGAAAGGGCCCCCTGTGTCTCTTGTCCCGCCGAAGGCGGGATACCCTGTGCTCCTCGATGCTGCCGGGGCTTTGCAAACTCGCTGCGCTCAGACAGTGCAAATCCCCTTTTCGGCAGCCTCTGCGGTGCTCGGCTGCGTGCCAATGGGAATTTTTTTCATCTTCCCCATTTGTCCTGCCGAGCCTCGCAGGCGGGGGCGGAAAAGACGCGGGAACTGTTTGAGGGCGAAGCCCGAGTTTTTCCGCGTCCCGCCCTCGGCGAGAAGTGAGGGAAGCCCGCAGGGCCAGGACTGGTTGGGTGCCATTTTCTTGTTTCTTCTTTTGGGCACGCAAAAGAAGAAAGAAACAATGCTGAACGGATTTTTTGCTACCTTCGCCTGAATTTTCGTATGACCCGTTTTTAAGCGGACACAACAAGGGCCTTGACCAAGCATGATTGATATTCCCATGGCGCAGCCCGAAATCCTCTTTGCCGCAGGCGTATTATTCTTCGCCTATTTCATCCGCGGTATTGCCGGCTTCGGCTCGGCCTTGATCTCCGTGCCTCTGCTTGCCATCTTTTTTCCTGTTTCCCAGGTGGTTCCCCTTGTCGGGCTGCTGGACTGGCTGGCCTCGGTCAGCCAGGGGCTGCCCAACCGGCGGCTCATCCGCTGGCCCGATCTTTTGCCGCTCCTGCCTTTTACCGTGCTGGGGGTTGCCGCCGGTTTGTATCTGCATACGGTTCTGGCCCCGGCCAGTCTGATTTTCGCGCTTTCCGTCTTTATCCTGCTCTATGCAGTGTATGCGCTCCTGCCATTTCCGCCTCTGCACGGAGGCCGCTGGCTGGCCGGGCCTGCCGGTTTGTTTGGCGGCACGGTTGGCGCCCTTTTCGGCACCGGCGGCCCGTTTTATGTGATCTATCTGACTCTGCGGCAGTTGGATAAAACGGAATTTCGCACCACCATCGCCACGGTTTTCGTGATCGACGGTCTCTGCAGAATTGTGGGCTTTACCTTGAGTGGTTTTTATACCCTGCATATCCTTGCAGTATGCGCCGGGGTCGTGCCCATAGGCGGACTGGCGCTCTGGCTTGGCGGGCGTGTGCACCTGCGGATCAGCCACGTGGCCTTTGTCAGACTGGTAAGCATTATTTTGCTGGGCAGCGGCATTGCCCTGCTGGTGAAGGCGTTTACGATCTAGTATCTCGTTTTTTGAAAATATTCACAGGAAACCCCGTTCGGCCCGAGCATGTCGAAGGCCAGCCGCAAAGGACTGCGGTTCGACAGGCTCACCGCGAACGGTAGTGGTTTCAGTAACGAAACGATCTGTTCTACTTTTGGCTCAGAAATACTGGGAGACTCAATGGAAGCCCTCACACAGCTTAAAAAATATTCCGCTGAACTGGTTGACCTGCATCATGTCCTGGCCCTCATGCAATGGGATCAGGAAGTGCGGATGCCCCGTCGGGCAGCGGAAGGGAGGGCCGGGCAGTTTGCCACCCTGAGCGGTCTGGTGCATCGTCGTGAGGTTGCTCCCGAGCTCGGCGTCCTGCTCGCGGAAGCCGAAGCGAACTCCGAGGGGCTGTCCGTGGAGGACCTGGCGCTGGTGCGGGTTATGCGCCGGAAATATGACCAGAATACCAGACTGCCCGAGGAGTTTGTCGCCGAATTTTCCCGCCTTGCCTCCCAGGCCCAGATGAGCTGGCTTGAGGCGAGGGAAAAGTCGGATTTTTCCATTTTCCAGCCTCTGCTGGAGCGGCTGGTGATCATGGCCCGGCAGCAGGCAGGATACCTCGGCTATGCGGATCATCCCTATGACGCGCTTCTTGATCTTTATGAGGAGGGGCTTACCACCGCCCAGGTGGAGAAAATGTTCGTCGAGCTGCAGGCGCCTCTGGTTGCAATGGTCAAAAAGTTTGCCGGGTGCCTGACTCCATTGTCCTTTGACGAGCCGTTTTCTCAGGCCGGCCAGGAGCAGTTTGCCCAACACCTCCTCGTTGCCATGGGCTTTGACTTTTCCCGCGGCTGCCTGGCCCGTTCGGCGCATCCCTTCACCACCACCCTGGGGCACCACGACCGGCGCATCACCAATCGGTATGCCCCAAAGAGCCTGGATTTCATCTTCGGAGCGCTGCATGAGGGCGGACACGCTCTGTATGAACAGGGCATTGACGAGCGTCTGGCGCACAGCCATCTCGATGACGGGGTTTCCCTGGGCATTCACGAATCGCAATCCCGATTCTGGGAAAATGTCGTGGGCAGGGGGTGGCCGTTCTGGCAGCGATTTTTTCCGGAACTGCAGCAGTCCTTTCCCGCTCAGTTTGCGCACATCGGTATCGATGATTTTGTCCGGGGGATAAACGCCGTCACTCCCGGCTTGATTCGGGTGGATGCCGACGAGCTTACCTACAATCTCCATGTCCTGATCCGTTTCGAGATTGAAAAGGGGCTGATTGAGGGAAGCCTGGAGGTGGCTGCGCTGCCCCGGGTCTGGCGGGATAAATATCGGCAGTACCTCGGAGTGGAGGTCGAGTCGGATGCGGACGGGGTCTTGCAGGACATCCACTGGTCCCATGGCAGCTTCGGCTATTTCCCTACGTATACCATCGGCAATCTCGCCGCGGCCCAGATATGGGAGGCCTATAAGCACTATGACCCTCAGTTCGGCCGGACCATTGGTTCCGGAAATCTCGGTAAGGTTCAGGAGTGGCTGGTCAGGGAGATCCATGCCCACGGCAGCGTGCATCTGCCCCAGGAATTGCTGAAGCGGGTAACCGGCGCGCCGCTTTCCGCCCAACCTTTTCTTGCCTATCTTAACGAAAAGTTCAACGCTCTTGTTGCTTGATTTGTGTCTGGGTCGATATCCGGTGTTTCAACCGGCGCACCCGCTGCCGTTGATTTTAGCGGCAAATAGCGGCGGGAGAGGGTATACTGCCAACCTTCCGGGCCTCTTGCAAGAGCCTCTGTTGTGAATGTGACTCAATCAAAGAAATTCATGAGAGCTGTTATGATTACCCTTCGTGTATTGCTTGGCGCGGCGCTGTTGTTTTGCGTGGCCGGTGGAAGTGTTTCCCCGGCCCGGGCCGCCCAGGACCCTTTCCCCCTCTATGACTGCATCACGCCCAATGTGGCTTTCTGGCGTGATGTCTACAGCAAGTATCCGTCCACTCAGGGGGTTCTCCACGACAAACGCGACTTGAGCATTATCTATGAAGTGCTGGAAGTCGAGGGAGTCTGGGAAACCTCCGCCCGGGAGCGGGATAAGCAAAAGATAGAACGGGCAAAGGAAAGGTACCTGGAAATACTCAAGACCCTGGCTTCCGGCGCCGCTCCGCAGACCGGGGAAGAAAAGCGGGTGGCCGGGCTTTTTCCTCCAAAGAGCACGCCGGAGGTGTTTCGTGCCGCCCAGGACAATATCCGATTCCAGTCCGGGCAGAAGGATAACTTCCGGGCGGGATTGATCCGTTCCGGCTCCTATCTGGCCGAGATCAAGGAAATTCTGGCGAGCTACGGAGTGCCAGAGGATCTCGCCTATCTGCCCCATGTGGAGTCATCCTTTAACTACAAAGCGTACAGCAAGTTCGGGGCCGCCGGCATCTGGCAGTTCACCGAGTCCTCCGGCAAGCAGTTCAATCTGGATGTGAACTACGCCATCGACGAGCGGCGCGATCCGCTCAAGGCCACGCATGCCGCGGCAAGGATGCTGAGGCATAACTATGAGAAGCTCGGCACCTGGCCCCTGGCGGTGACCGCCTATAACCACGGAATCAACGGCATGATGCGGGCCAAGGCGGCCAAGGGGGATTATGAAAAGATCTTTCAGGAGCATGAAAGCGAATTGTTCAAATTCGCTTCGCGAAACTTTTATTCCGAATTTCTGGCAGCCCGGGAGGTTGCCAAAAACTACAAGATTTTTTTCGGCCAGCTTCCCATCGAGCCGCCGGTTAACAGCAAGGGTGTGATTCTGCCCAACTATGCCCTGGCGAAGGATCTGGTCAGGCACCTGAAGGTTGACATGGAAACCTTCAAGGCATTGAACCCGGGATTGCGCGAGCCGGTATACCTCGGTCAGAAACTTATTCCCAAGGGATACGAAGTCCGGGTGCCGGAACGGGGCAAGGTTGCGCGTCTGGCAGACAATATTCCGCCGGAGATTCTCAAGGAGGACCAGGCGCAAACCAGAATGTATCAGGTGAGCCAGGGAGATACAGCATTTTCCATCGCCCGGCAGTTTGGCGTTGCCGTAACCGACCTTTTGCGGGCCAACGGGCTTGATGAGCAGGCGGTGATCTGCCCTGGCCAGGATCTGCGGATTCCGGGTGCGAATGAGTTGGGAATTCAGGTGGCGGCCGCAGGCAAGAAGAAGAGCGATGCTCCGCGGGTAGTCAGTCTGGTTTCAGGTGTTCCCTCTGAAAAGACAGCGGCGCAGCCCGGAATCGAATCCGCGCCTCAGGCCAAACCGGAGGCCGGTCCGGCTGGGACTTCGGCGGTACGGAAGCCAGAGGCGACGTCAGGGACAGAGGCAGCCAAGGCGCAAGCCCAGGTGAAAGTCGTGGAGGCGGAGGTGCTGAAGACCAGGGGCGCGCAATGTCCCACCCCCAACCCGGCCACGGTTGTCGGCAATCTCGGAGTGGAGCGGATAGTCAAGAAACAGGGCAAGACCTACGGCACTATCCGGGTGGAGGCCGAGGAAACATTGGGGCATTATGCGCGGTGGCTCGGGATTCGGGCCTGGGATCTGCGCCGGCTGAATAACTTGCGCTACGAGCAATCCCTGGCGGTGAACCAGCAGGTCAAGATTCCCCTTGCCAAGGGAGACAAGGAGCGTTTCGAGGCCAAGCGGTATGAATTTCATAAGGAAATGGTGGAGGATTTCTTTGCGGCGTACCGGCTGGTGGAAGGCACCCGCACTTATAAGGTGAAGCAGGGGGACACCATCTGGTCGTTGTGTCAGCACGAATTTGAACTGCCTTTCTGGCTTGTCAAAAAATATAATGTTTTCGTTGATTTCAACCACTTGAAACCGGGCCAGCGGCTGATTGTTCCCCGGGTGGAATCGATCAGCTGATCGACACCGGATTCTCATCATGGACACCCAACCCAAAACGATCCTGCTTAAGGATTATCGGCCCCCTGCCTATGTGATTGATGAGGTGGCCCTTGCTGTGGATCTTTTCGAGGAGCGGGCGCGGGTTTTTTCCCGTCTTGTCTGCCGCCGGAACAGCCGGGCCGGATCTGCGGCGCTCCCTCTTGTTCTTCAGGGGAGAGAGCTGGTACTCAAGGGCGTGACCCTGGATGGCGTTGCCCTTGGGGTCGAGCAGTATCGGCTTGATGCCGAGACCCTCACCATCCCGGAGGTGCCGGAGCGGTTTGTCCTGACTGTCGAAACCGAGATCTATCCCCAGAACAACACCTCTCTTGACGGTCTGTACCGTTCCAGCTCCAATTTCTGCACCCAGTGCGAGGCCGAGGGTTTCCGCAAGATCACCTATTTTCTCGACAGGCCCGATGTCCTGGCCCGCTACGAGGTCACCATCAGCGCGGAGCAACAGCGCTATCCGGTCCTTTTGGCCAACGGAAACCTGATCGAGGCCGGAAAGCTGCCGGAAGGCCGCCATTACGCCCGCTGGCAGGACCCTTTTCCCAAGCCTTCCTATCTTTTTGCCATGGTTGCAGGCAATCTGGCCAGGATATCCGACACCTTTACCACCCGCTCCGGGCGTTCGGTCGCTCTGGAGATCTATGTGCAGGAACATAACCGGGACAAATGCGATCATGCCGTGAACTCGCTTAAAAAGGCCATGCTCTGGGACGAGAAGACCTTTGGCCTTGAATATGATCTTGACCAGTACATGATTGTGGCGGTGGACGATTTTAATATGGGCGCCATGGAGAACAAGGGACTCAATGTCTTCAATTCCAAGTATGTGCTGGCCCGGCCCGATACTGCCACGGATGCGGATTACGAGGGAATCGAGGCGGTCATCGCCCATGAGTATTTCCATAACTGGACCGGCAACCGGGTTACCTGCCGGGATTGGTTTCAGTTGAGCCTCAAGGAAGGGCTCACCGTGTTCCGCGACCAGCAATTCACCGCTGATCAGGTATCCGCGGCGGTCAAGCGCATCCACGATGTCCGGCTCCTGCGCAACGTGCAGTTTCCCGAGGACAACGGGCCCATGGCGCATCCGGTGCGGCCTGATTCCTTCATGGAAATTAACAATTTCTACACCGTCACCATCTATGAGAAAGGGGCCGAGATCATCCGGATGCTGCACACCCTGCTGGGAGGGGAGATGTTCCGGCAGGGGCTTGCCCTGTATCTTGCGCGGCATGACGGACAGGCCGCCACCACCGATGATTTTGTCCGGGCCATGGCAGAGGTTTCCGGCCGCGATCTCACGCAGTTCAAGCGGTGGTATACCCAGGCCGGCACCCCGCGTCTGGCTGTGCGGGGCGATTATGATCCTTCGGCTCAGACCTATACCCTGCGCCTGAAACAAAGCACCCCGGCAACTCCCGGCCAGCCGAAAAAGGAGCCGCTTTGCATTCCGGTGTCCCTCGGATTGCTTGACAGCACGGGTAAGGATATGTCGCTGGTCTGTCCGGACAGGCAGGCTGAAGCGGAGCGCGGGTTGTTCGAAATGCGCGGGCCGGAGGAAACCATTCGCTTCAGCGCGGTGGCGGAGCAGCCGCGTCTCTCGATCCTGCGCAATTTTTCCGCTCCGCTTACGGTGGAATACGCCTGTGACGAGGAAGAGCTGCTTTTTCTTTTTCGCCATGACCAGGACCCCTTTAACCGGTGGGAGGCTGGACAGCGATTGGCCGGTCGGTTGCTTTTGGGGCTGGTGGAGGATTTCAGGAACAATCGCACTCTGATTCTTGACGAACGGTTTGTTGCGGCCTGTTCCCGACTGCTGGCCGATGAACCTCGAGGAGACAAGGCCTTTCTCGCCCTGCTGCTTACCCTTCCTTCGGAAGAGTATCTGGCCGAGCTGATGCAGGTGGTGGATGTTGAAGCAATCCACGCTGCCCGGACCTTTGCCCGGCAGAGCCTGGCCCGTTCCTTGCGCCCCCTGTGGGAGCAGACGTATGCGGATAATCGGGTCAGCGGACCGTACCGCTATGAGCCCGAGCTGGCAGGCAAGAGAGGATTGCGCAATCTCTGTTTGTCTTACATCGTGACCATTGAGGATGATGCGGCTGTTCAGCTTGCTCTTGATCAGTTCGCCGCGGCCGACAACATGACCGACCAGATGGCGGCTTTCGCCGCTCTATCCCATTCCCCGCGTCCGGAGCGGCAACAGGTAATTGCCGATTTTTACCAGCGATGGCAGGGGGATTCCCTGGTGCTCGACAAGTGGTTTGCGGTGCAGGCCACTGCTCCGCTGCCGAACACTCTGGACGAGGTGCAGGCGCTCATGAATCATCCGGCCTTTCAGCTGAAAAATCCCAACAAGGTCCGCGCCCTGGTGGGCTCATTCGCTGCAGGCAATCCCATCTGTTTTCACGACGCGTCCGGCAGGGGCTATAGTTTTCTTGCCGAGCAGATTCTTGCCCTTGATCCGCTTAATCCGCAGATTGCCGCGCGTCTGGCGGCAAGGCTCGGGCGGGGAGGGCGCTATGACGCGCATCGCCGCGAATTGATGCGGTTCCAGCTTGAGCGCATCCTTGGCGGGAAAAAGGTGTCACGGGATGTTTACGAGGTGGTGAGCAAGAGTCTGCAGGATGGCAGCGCGAAAAACTAAGATTTTTCATGAGGTGCGGTTGTCACCCTGTTACGGCCATTTCTTTTCGATGCATAGAGGGCTGAATCCGTTCTTCTTACCAGGGAATCGAAATCGTCTTCACTGACTCTGAACTCGGTAACCCCGAAGCTGCAGGTTATCGAAAGGGAATCCTTTTCGGAGATGGGTATGGCCAGGAGTCTGATGTTTTCGCATAACCTTTCCGCCAGCACCGCGGCGCCCGAGAGTTCGGTGCTGGGCAGGATGAGGGCGAATTCTTCTCCGCCGTAACGGCAGGGGTAATCAACGTTTCGAACATGTTTTTTTGTGAACGCTCCGAGATGCCTCAGGGCCAGATCTCCCGCCAGATGCCCGTATAGATCATTGGTGTTTTTGAAGAAATCAATGTCGAACATGACAAGGGTAAGGGCATTGCCGTATCGCTTGGCCCGGGCTATCTCCGTTTCGAGGATAATTCTGAAACTGTTTCTGTTGTAAAGGCCGGTCAATTCGTCGAAGGTGGCCTGTCGGTGCAGTTTTTTCTCAAACTCCCAAATCCTGACAAGATTGGTGACCCTGGCCAGCAATTCTTCGGGATGGTATGGTTTTTTTATGTAATCATTGGCGCCTTTTCGCAGGGCAAAAACCGCGTCTTCCGGGGAATCAAGGCCGGTAACCATCAGAAAGGGAACGTTTTCAAGCAGCGGGGCCTGGCGGACCTGGGAGAGAAGTTCCATGCCGTCCATGTTCGGCATGAGCCAGTCTGAAATAATCAGGCAGATGTTTGGGGTATTTTTCAGGATATCCATGGCCTCGCATCCGTCGCGGGCGGATATATGCTCATATCCGGCGTGGCCGAGCTGGTTTTCCAGGGCGACGAGAACGGAAGGGCTGTCATCCACGATGAGGATTCTTCCTGGTTCTGCAATGGGGTCGAGATGGAGGTCCTGCGGATTTGTCATGAAAAATATCGTGGTTGATGGTTATCTGGAAAGCCTTTCCGGCATGATAGCATACTCGTGCCGGCCAGGACAGGCCTTCTTTTTCGAAAAGAGAACCGGAGAATCCGGATGAATTTTTGTTGAAAGTTGAATAGAGTCCGCCACACGTTACAGAATAAAATTTTTTTGCAGGTGATTCCATGGATATTTCAAAAACCATCGCTGAGATGAAGAAGAACCCGGCCTTTGCCGAGAACGTTGGCATGGTGCTGGTCCACAACGGTGTGGTACGGGCATGGTCGCGCAAAACCAGGGAAGGGGTCACGTCCCTTGAGGTCAGCCCCGATCAGGCTAAGATCGAGGCGATCCGGAGGGAGTTTTTGCAAAAACCCGGCATCTTCGATATCGTCATCGAGGCCAGGAGCGGCAGCTTTCAACCGGGAGACGATCTGCTGTTCATCATCGTGGCCGGTGATATCCGCGAGAATGTAAAACCGGTGCTGGCTGACCTCCTTGACCGTATAAAATCCGAGGCCATCGGCAAGAAAGAAGTGATGCTGGCCTAGGGACTGATCGCGGCAAACGATTAAACTTCAGCCTTGCAAAAATGCGGGAATCCGGTTAGTAAGGTGCCGCACGATGTTTTTTTTGACGAGACTGCCACAGGGAGAAAACGAGTATGTATTCCGCGTCTGATTTTCGCAAAGGGTTAAAGGTTCAGATCGACGGCGAACCGTATATCATGACTGATTTTTCATTTTCCAAGCCCGGCAAGGGCCAGGCTCTGTATCGCGCCCGGTTGCGGAACATGATCACCGGCAACTCATTTGAAAAGACCTTTCGTTCCAACGACAAGCTGGAAAAGGCCGCCCTTGAGGAGCGGACCATGCAGTATCTCTACTGCCAGGGTGAGGAATATATCTTCATGGACAATGTCTCCTTTGAGCAGTTGGAGATATCCAAGGAACAGCTGGGCGATGCCATCAACTTCCTCACCGACAACATGGATGTGGATGTTCTTCAGTACAACGGCCGCCCCATCGGCGTCACCCTGCCCAACTTCGTCAATCTTCGGGTTACCCAGTCGGACCCGTGGGTCAAGGGCGATACCAGCGGCAGCGATTCCAAGCCGGTGACCCTGGAAACCGGATATGTTGTCCAGGTGCCGCCGTTTATCGAAGAAGGCGACAAGCTGCAGATCGACACCCGGACCGGGGTGTATGTCACCCGCGTCAAAGAATAGTTGTAAACGTCCAGCAGCACCGCATCTGCTGTGTCATCGGTCTGCTCGTGTGCAATAGCACACTTTGCAGGCCTCTTCCGTGCATCTGCACCACTGCTGAACGTTTACATTTCAGTGATGGATTGATGCTTTTCTTCTAGGCGAATGGTTATGGAAAACCAGGGCCAAAAAAATCTCGATATCGCTCGACAACGATTATGATTGTAACCGTTCAGCAGTGGTGCAGATGCGCGAAAGAGGCTTGTTCGCCAACACCGGATGCGGGCAAAAACCAAGACAAAAAAAAAAAGGGGGTGCTCTGCCGTTTTCCCTCCTTTCTTTTCTCCTCCCCC
>Ga0074195_1002490_pt1 | contig 20394 bp, 13 predicted proteins | sample EPASupsiteHSE623_FD_64525 | JGI IMG/M metagenome (GOLD analysis project Ga0074195, IMG submission 64525) | Bioremediated contaminated groundwater from EPA Superfund site, New Mexico - Sample HSE6-23 | ecosystem: Environmental > Aquatic > Deep subsurface > Groundwater > Contaminated ...
CCGCCATCTCTTCTATTGTAGCCCCCTTAATTTTGGCTAGACTGCCGAACTCATCCCATAATGCTTTACGCCGTTTAGGACCAATACCTGGAATATGGTCAAGCACCGATACCAAGTTGCGCTTAGAACGTAGTTTTCGGTGGTAGGTCACAGCAAAGCGATGCGCTTCGTCGCGAATGCGCTGTACAAGGTATAACGACTGAGAGTGACGAGGCAGAATGAGCGGATCGCTCTCTCCTTCGCAAAAGATATGCTCAAACTCTTTAGCAAGACCTACTACAGGAATTTCACTCAAACCTACCCCTCGAATAACCTCAAGCGCCGAGCTAAGCTGACCTTTGCCGCCGTCAATAATAATAAGATCTGGCAAGGGACCAGCAGCATCGCGGTAGCGTCGTTCAACAACTTCCTGCATTGATTTAAAATCATCCGGTTTTCCTTCAACTGACCGCAGCTTATAGCGGCGATACTCATCCTTGTTAGGTGCTCCGCCCTCGAAAACAACCATGGAAGCAACTGTCTCAGAACCTTGAATATGGGAAATATCAAAGCATTCAATGCGTTCGGGAGGTCTGCCAAGTCCTAAATAGTGTCCCAGTTCAGTCATCGCGCCTTCAGTCTGTTCATTACGGGCTTTTATTTTAGCTGCCTGCTCCTCTAGAACAATTGCAGCATTGCCTTCTGCCATATCTACTACATCTTTTTTAGTGCCGCGCTTGGGTGTTTCAACAACTACCTTACCGCCTTTAAGCTCAGTTAGCCAGTCGGCCAACAGCTGCTGCTCGGAAACTTCTAACGGCAGCAGAATCTCACGGGGAATAAAGGTCGCCCGGCTATAATACTGCTTGATAAAGGCTGACATAACTTCACCGTCAGCTTCATCCTCACCTCCAGAGATAAGGAAGTGATCACGGCCAACCATTTTGCCGCTCCGGATAAAAAAGACTTGGACGCAAATACCCATTGCTGAGCGAGCCAGTCCTAGAGCATCCTGATCACCGGCTCCTGTGACAATGTTCTGCTTTTCTATTACCTTTTCGACGGCTGCCAATTGATCGCGAAGCTTAGCCGCCTGTTCAAACTCAAGATCCTCAGCTGCCTGCGCCATTCTTTTTTTCAAGTCCTTCAGTACATCATCACTGCGGCCTTCGAGTAACAGACTGACCGCTTTTATCATATCATTATAAACCTTTGTATCGACCTTACCTGTACAAGGTGCCAAACAGCGTTTGATATGATGTTCCAAACATGGTCGCTTGGCATCAAGACTGCGGCAATTGCGCAGTGGAAAAAGCTGCCGCAAAAGGCGAAGAGTTTCATGCACAGCCCCGGCGTTTGTGTAGGGTCCAAAGTACCGCGCGCCATCTTTTTGCACTTTACGAGTAGCATAAATGCGAGGATAGCTTTCTTTTGTTACTTTGATATAGGGGTAGGTTTTATCATCCCGTAAACTTATATTATATTTAGGGCGGTGCTTCTTTATAAGGTTGCATTCCAGTATGAGCGCTTCCATTTCTGAAGCTGTTATGATATATTCAAGATTGACAATTCGCGCAACCATTGCCTTAACCTTTGGGCTATGATTGCGGCTTGACTGAAAATAAGACCGCACCCTGTTTTTTAAATTAACAGCTTTACCAACATATATAATCCGGTCGCCGCTGTCTTTCATAAGATAAACGCCAGGCTTATCGGGTAAAAGCGTCAGCTTTTCTTCAAGTTCGCTGTTCAAGGCTAAGCCTCCTCATCTTAACATAGCAAAGTCTAAATAATGCAAATATTACAATTTACCATCATTTTTCGCCATTTTAAGTTCATTGTATACATTAGTTAAAAGCATTGTAGATTTTAGACTATTATACTATAATTATCTTCATGATATCGAATTAGAGCATAATTTCACATAGATTTTTAAATGATAAAAGTTGCCATAGGAGGTCAATGCCAGATGTTTAATCGACTGTTAATTGCAAATCGTGGCGAAATCGCCATTCGTATTATTCGTGCTTGCCGTGAACTTGGAATCGAAACAGTGGCCATTTATTCTGATGCTGATGTCGACTCACTGCATGTTAAATTAGCCGACAAAGCTTACCGCGTTGGACCGGCAGATGCTGCTCATAGCTATTTAGATGGTGATGCAATTATTGAAATAGCTTTGGCTGCCAAAGCGGAAGCCATTCATCCCGGCTATGGATTTTTATCTGAAAACGCCGATTTTGCTGATGCAGTTACTGATGCCGGATTAATCTTCGTTGGCCCGCGTGCTGAAACAATCCGAAAAGTAGGCAATAAAGATGCTGCCCGGGAAGCTATGAAGCAGGCAGGCTTGCCCATGACAGTTGGCAGTGATCCTTTAACGAGTGAAGAAGAAGCGTACCGTATTGCCGAAGAAATCGGATATCCGGTCATCCTAAAGCCCGTATCAGGCGGCGGCGGCAAATCTATGTTTGTTGCCCACAATCGCGAGGAATTATCCTCTGCGCTTAACAAAGTAGATCTCAAACATGTTTCCTTCTATTTTGAAAACTATATTGCCGAATCCAGACATATCGAAGTACAAATTATGGCTGATAACTACGGTAATATCCTCCATGTTGGAGAACGCGAATGCTCACTTCAGCGCCGCAACCAAAAAATTCTGGAGGAAGCTCCCTCCAGTGCTTTAACACCAGAAATGCGTCAGAGGGTTGGCGCGCTTGCAATTAAGGCAGCTAAAAGCGTATTCTACACCAACGTCGGTACTGTTGAGTTTCTGCTCGACAGAAAAACTGGTAAGTTCTACTTCATGGAAATCAACCCGCGTATTCAGGTAGAGCATGCCGTTACTGAAATGATTACAGGCGTTGACCTTGTCCGCCGTCAGCTTCGGATTGCTGCCGGTGAACCACTAAATAAAAAGCAGGAAGAGATAACATTCATTGGGCATGCAATTGAATGCCGAATTAATGCTGAAGACCCCGACAACAAATTCCAGCCTTCACCAGGCATTATCGATTTCTACCACCAGCCAGGCGGCCCGCGTGTCCGTGTTGACAGCGGTGTCTGTGCCGGCACAAGGGTTGAACCTTACTACGACTCCATGATTGCTAAAATAATCGCCCATGGCCGAACCCGCGGTGATGCCATTCGCATTATGCGCCGGGCCTTGGCAGAATTTAAAATTTCCGGCGTAGTGACAACCATCCCCTTCCAGCAAGATGTACTCAAGAACCCGCACTTCTGCAGCGGTGATATTGACACCCAATTCATCTATAAACGCATGAGCTGCCGCGATGAAAAACCAAGACAGCCCCGCGAAAAGAAGATTGAACCGATTGCTGTTTCAGCAATTTAATTACAGGGTAGGCCTAAGGCCTTACCCTGTTTTATTTTGCCTGATCTGCCTGATCTGGGGTCAGGCCTTGCGTTATTGCGTCTTTTCAGTGTAATATTCAGCCCCAGCGTGCCCCTCTTCCAGCAGCGGCCTCAAAAAGTGCCCGGTGTAAGATTCCGGTACAGCTGTAATTTGTTCAGGCGTTCCTTGGGCGATAATGGTACCGCCTTTTATACCGCCTTCGGGACCGAGATCGATTACATGGTCAGCTGTTTTTATCACGTCAAGATTATGCTCAATAACGACAACCGAATCTCCGCCGTCAACAAGACGCTGCAATACCTCAAGCAGACGATGGATGTCGGCAGTATGCAAGCCAGTTGTAGGCTCGTCCAAAATATAGAGCGTCTTACCGGTACTACGTCTGGCTAGTTCGGTCGCAAGCTTGATCCGCTGTGCTTCACCGCCGCTTAGGGTAGTTGCCGGCTGGCCAAGCTTGATATAGCCCAGACCAACATCCTGTATTATCTGCAGTTTGCGATGAACCTTCGGGATGTTCTGAAAGAAGTCAACCGCCTCGTCAACTACCATATCTAGCACCTGAGCGATACTCTTGCCCTTATATTTTACCTCAAGCGTCTCCCGGTTGTACCGAGCTCCCTTGCACACCTCGCATGGAACATAGACATCAGGCAGAAAATGCATCTCAATTTTAATAATACCATCACCGCGGCAGGCCTCGCAGCGTCCGCCTTTAACGTTAAAACTAAACCGCCCTGGCTTGTAGCCGCGCATTTTAGCCTCAGGCGTCTGACTGAAAACTTCCCTGATAGCATCAAATAGGCTTGTATAGGTGGCCGGGTTAGAACGCGGCGTACGTCCAATCGGCGACTGGTCGATGTCAATAATCTTGTCAATATGCTCGACACCTAGCAGCTCCTTATGCTCACCTGCCCGCATGCGGCTATTGGCATAAACCCGGCTGGCAAGCCCTTTATACAAAATTTCGTTAACTAGCGTACTTTTACCGGAACCGGACACCCCAGTTACTGCCGTAAACACGCCAAGCGGGAAGCGAACGGTAAGATTTTTCAGGTTGTTTTCTTTGGCTCCAACCACCTCTAACCATTTACCGTTAGGCTTACGGCGTTCCACAGGAATAGGGATATACTTCTTACGGCTTAAATACTGACCTGTAACCGACTGCTCACAGGCCTTTATTTCTTCAACTGTACCCTGAGCAACAACCTGTCCGCCAGCTGCTCCGGCCGCCGGGCCGATATCAATAATATGGTCAGCAGTATACATGGTATCTTCATCATGTTCTACAACAATAAGCGTATTGCCGGTATCTCTTAATCGCTTAAGTGTTTCCAGCAGGCGGTAATTATCACGCTGATGCAAGCCGATACTTGGTTCGTCAAGGATATATAAAACCCCCACGAGTCCTGAGCCGATCTGCGTAGCAAGGCGAATACGCTGCGCTTCGCCACCGGATAGCGTACCAGCAGCTCGGTCAAGCGACAAATATTCTAAGCCGACATTAACTAAGAAACCTAGTCGGGCATTAATTTCTTTAAGAATCTGCCGCGCAATAGTTTTTTCCCGTTCAGTCAGTTCAAGCCCGAGGAAAAACTGCTGACAATCGGCAATAGTAAGTTTAGTAACTTCATGAATGTTCTTGCCCCCCACTTTGACGGCAAGCGTTTCCGGTTTAAGCCTTGCTCCCTTACAAGTTGGGCAAGGCTTGGAGCTCATGTACTCCTCAATTTCCTCCCGCGACCAGTCCGAGGTTGTCTCGCGATAACGGCGGTTTAAAAGCGGGATTACGCCCTCAAAAGGGGTGTTATAGGTTTTGTGTTCGCCGTACATGTTGTCATACTCGAAGGTGTAACGTTCAGTACCCGAACCATTCATAATAATATTCCTTATTTCCTCAGGCAGGTCGTTCCATATGCTGTAAAGGGAAAAGCCATGCTTTTCAACAACAGCCTCAAGCTGGCACATAAAATACGAATTGGTATTTTTGCTAAGCGGAGCAATCGCCCCGTCAATAAGCGACTTGCTGCCATCAGGAACAACTAAAGCCAGGTCGATCTCCATATTATTGCCAAGACCTGTACAGTCGGGACAGGCGCCAAAAGGACTGTTAAAGGAAAACATACGAGGCGCAATTTCCGGCAAGCTGATGCCGCAGTCAATGCAGGCAAAGTTTTGGCTGAATACCATTTCTGCGCCATCAACAACTGCTACCGTTATCACACCGCCGCCTAGATTTAATGCCGTCTCCAGCGAATCAGCTAAACGCCGCTCGATACCCTCGCGGATAACCAGGCGGTCGACCACCACTTCAATGGTATGCTTTTTGTTCTTTTCCAATTTTATATCTTCAAGAATGTCAATGATCTGCCCGTCGACACGAATGCGTACAAAACCGTTCTTTTTTATATCCTCAATTACCTTCTGATGCTCACCCTTTTTGCCTCGAATAACAGGCGCCAACAGCATAAGGCGAGTATTCTCAGGCATAACCATTATCTGGTCTACCATCTGCTCAACTGTCTGCTGACTGATCGGCTTGCCGCACTTCGGGCAATGCGGACGACCTGCCCGAGCGAATAGCAAACGAAGATAATCGTATATTTCTGTTACCGTACCCACCGTGGAACGGGGATTGCGGCTAGTAGTCTTCTGGTCAATTGAAATTGCTGGTGATAAACCTTCGATGTAATCGACATCAGGCTTATCCATCTGCCCCAAAAACTGCCTGGCATAAGCCGACAGTGATTCAACATAGCGGCGCTGCCCTTCGGCATAGATCGTATCAAACGCCAGTGACGATTTTCCCGAACCGCTGAGTCCGGTAATAACCACCAATTTATCACGCGGTATTTCAATATCTATATTTTTCAAATTGTGCTGTCTGGCACCTTTGACTATAATCTTTTCTGTCACTTTTTCTCCCTCTCATCTAAATCATAGTTCAAACTGAGCTTCACACTTCGCTGATCTCGCAATGACCATTGTAGGCTGGCACTTAGAAGAAAATTACTATCCAGTTTGCTATATTCCCTAGCTTGTCATCGCGAAGAGGTACGACGCGGTGTTTTTCTTTTTGCTGATTGATCCTATACCCTTTTACTTTTCTTACCTTTAGCTGCCGGTTTGGACTCTTTTAGCCGTTCTTTTAATTCCACAATCATATCGCGCAGTTCAGCGGCGCGTTCAAATTCTAGAGCTTTTGAGGCTTGTTTCATTTCCTTTTCCAGTTTACCAACCAAATCCTCAAGCTCGTTTCTACTCATGTTGGCAATACGGCTAGCTGGCCCTGCCGCATATTCCGCCTCAGCTTCAGCAACCTTTGTTGTCTCAATCAGATCTTTAACTCGTTTTTTAATGGTGGTAGGCGTTATGCCATGCTTTTCATTATAGGCCTGCTGAATATCGCGTCGCCGATCAGTTTCGTCCAAGGCGCGACGCATTGATTTGGTTATTACATCAGCATACATAATGACCCGGCCTTCAGAGTTACGGGCAGCGCGGCCGATGGTCTGAATCAGCGACGTATCGGAACGGAGGAAACCTTCCTTATCAGCATCCAAAATGGCTACAAGCGAAACCTCTGGTATATCAAGGCCCTCACGCAGCAGGTTAATGCCGACAAGCACATCAAACTCGCCGGCCCTGAGACCACGAATTAGCTCTACCCGCTCAATAGTGGCAATATCGGAATGAAGATATCTTACTTTGATACCCATTTCTTTAAGATATTCAGTCAAGTTCTCAGCCATCTTCTTAGTGAGGGTCGTTACAAGCACTCTCTCATGCTGGACGGTTCGTTTATTAATCTCGCCCAATAAATCATCCATCTGACCTTTAATTGGACGAATTTCGATTTCTGGATCAAGCAGTCCAGTAGGACGAATAACTTGCTGGGCAACCTGGTCTGCTTGCTGCATCTCATACGGTGCAGGTGTTGCCGAAACATATACAATCTGATTTATTCGCCCATTAAATTCTTCAAATGTCAGCGGCCTGTTATCATAAGCGGACGGCAGACGAAAACCGTTTTCAACAAGCGACTGCTTGCGTGAACGGTCACCGGCATACATTGCCTTGATTTGGGGCAAAGTTACATGTGATTCGTCAATCATTATTAAGAAGTCTTTTGGAAAATAGTCTATCAAGGTATACGGCGATTCACCTGGCTGACGGTTTGTCAGATGACGGGAATAGTTCTCGATACCTGTACAGTAGCCCATCTCCTGCATCATTTCCAAGTCATACTTGGTCCGCTGCGAGATACGCTGCGCCTCCAGAAGCTTATTGTTTGCCTTAAAGTAAGCAAGCTGCTGCTCAAGTTCAGCTTCAATATCACCAACCGCCCTAAGCATGTTATCTCTGGAGGTTACATAGTGAGAAGCCGGATAGATGGCAATATGCTTGCGTTCTGCCAGGACCTCTCCTGTCATGGTATCTATTTCAACAATACGGTCAACTTCGTCTCCAAATAGCTCAACCCGGACAGCTTTCTCTCCGTAGGCTGCCGGGAAAATCTCGATTACATCACCGCGCACACGAAACTTGCCGCGTGTGAAGTTTATATCGTTACGTTCATATTGAATATCAATAAGTTTGCGCAAAATTTCATCCCGGTCACGCGTCTGGCCCTGTCGAAGCGATAGCACTAAACCATGATATTCATCCGGGGAGCCCAAGCCATAAATACATGATACGCTTGCGACAATGATGACATCACGCCGTTCAAACAGCGAGCTTGTAGCAGAGTGGCGCAGTTTATCTATCTCATCATTAATTGCGGCATCTTTTTCAATGTAGGTATCAGTATGGGCAATATAGGCCTCAGGCTGATAATAATCATAGTAACTGACAAAATACTCTACCGCATTATTAGGAAAGAACTCTTTAAATTCACTGGCCAACTGCGCAGCCAGCGTTTTGTTATGAGCTATAACAAGCGTTGGCTTTTGTACCTTCTCAATTACCTTAGCCATTGTAAAAGTCTTACCAGTACCGGTCGCGCCCAGCAAAACCTGTGACATGCTGCCGCGCTCGACTCCATCAACAAGCTTGTCTATCGCCTGAGGCTGATCGCCAGTCGGCACAAAGGGCGCTTCTACCTTAAAAGGTATACCGCCCTCTGTATGCACAGTATTTAACTTAGGTACAATGTTCATTTCATCACCGCGCCTAATTCTAATTTAATAATATATATTATCTATTAGGAACAATTGTATCATATTTTTAAAAATTAATCACTACTTCTTCTTAAATCGTTTGAACCAGTCTACTATTGCAAAATTTTCGGTGGACATAACTGCATAGTATTCTTCATGACCTTCCGGAACGAGAATAATTCCAAGACGCCGTTCGCCTTTTAAAAATTTCATCATGCGCTGCTGCCGCTTTCCCTCGCGTTCATAAGCAATATTAAACTCAGGCGGTGCAAAGGCAATAGCCTCTGCCAAATCTGAGCCGCAATTTACATTCATCCCAGCTAAGGAATAGATAATATCGCCTGTCTTTAGACCGATTTTTCTGGCAGGCGTATCGAGAACTGTATCAAGTACCATAACTCCGTTCGCAGGCGGCACAAACAGCGGTTCCCCTTCGGTCTCGCGGCGATTATCCATCTGAATCAATAATTCATGCCCCAGCGGACATATCAGCGCGGGGATAATCTGCAGCCAGGTATACTTAGCAGATAATAAAGCCAGCACCAGCAGTACAATGCTATATATTCCTAAATGCAGCGCAGATTCTAGCCGCCGTTTATGGGGCAGACTTGTGACTGCCATATCAGTATAACCAAGTGCGGCTACCACAGGCATCATAGCGTATATCCATTTTTGCCCCTCGGGCGGGTCCATAGCCAACGGTATCATTGGCCACCAATCAGCCATCTTTACTGCTACAGGGTTATCACCTATAGGCACAGCAGCAGCAACCAGCAATACTAGCGGCATCGGCCAGAAGTTCTGCAGAGTAAAAGCTCCGACCACTTGCCCGTTCTGCCGTTTTATAAAGAGCGGCAAAGCACTATATCGTCCGCCGATCGCAATCAGCAGACTTTCGGTTACGTGAAGAATAGCAACTAGGGCCAAAACTTGCGGTACATTTACGTTAGGCCAGCCGAACAGAATGCTCGAAACTGCTACAATACCGCCAGCATAAGCAAAGCATAGAAAACGTGTGTTGATAAAGGTCAGCAAAAGCGCTAGCGGCCAAATATAATTAAAGCCTAGGTTGTTCAAGGTAACTCCGACAATGGTTAGTAAAAAACTAGCCAGCACACCGCCCAGTGTTCCATAAAACCCGGCTAGTACAATCTGGTGGCGCAGCGAATAAACATTAGCACCAAACATCTTCTGCTGACTGCGTTTTGCCTGCCAGTATTGCATGCCAATAAAGGCCAAGATAATCCAGAAAGCCGGTTCAAAATAAACTGCCAGTGTACGGCTCAAAATAAGCTCCAGAATTTGTTGCCAAGGAAACATCTTGTCACCTCTCAGAAATTTTAACAACTAAGTATGCCAAAATGCGGCTGGCTAAAAGCCTGCCGCATTGCTATTCTTTACTGAATTTTAGTTTTTATGATTTCGACTGCCTTATCTAACTGCACATCCTTGCCTCCTTGGCGGCTGTCAGTAAGTTCAACCTTGATATCTGGTTCGATTCCGATCCCGTTTATCGAACGATCTGCCGGTGTCAAATACTTAGCAATCGTCAGCTTAACAGCATCGTTGCCTAGACGCAAGAGTGTCTGCACCGAACCTTTGCCGTATGTCTTGGTTCCGACAAGTGTTCCCGAACCCGTATCCTGCACTGCTCCGGCGACGATTTCAGAAGCACTGGCGCTGCCGCCGTTTACAAGTACGGTTAACGGATACTTAACCATTTCCAGATTAGAATTGTGTACCTCGCGCCGGCCGTCCTTAGTTACCACTGAAACAACAGGCCCTTTGGGAACCAGTTTTCCGGCAACCTTGACGCTTTCTTCAAGCAGTCCGCCTGGGTTGTCACGCAAATCCAGTACAGTACCCTTCATACCCTCTTTTTCAAGCTCCTGGTAACGTCGAATAAAATCATTGGCTGTATTTTCATTAAACATACTAATCCTAATATAACCAATATTATCGGGCAGCATTTTACCGGAAACTGTCTTTATTTGAATATTAGAGCGGGTCAAGGTGTAATCTTTAGGCGCTTCATTCTCACGGCTGATTGTTAAAACAACCTGACTGCCCTCTGGTCCGCGGATTTTACTAACCGCCTGATCAAGTGCCATTTCTTTGGTATCTTGCCCGTCAATCTTTAAAATTCGGTCGCCGCTTTTAATACCGGCTTTGTCGCCTGGCGTTCCCTCAATCGGTGAAACAACGGTCAGCATCTTATCCTTAACCCCGACAACAATTCCTACACCGCCAAATGAACCTTCTGTCTCAATCATAAATTCCTTGTACATTTTGGCATCCATGTAGATTGAATGCGGATCACCGAGTGAGTTCACCATTCCTTTAATAGCACCGTTCATAAGAGTGCTTCCGGGAACATCTTCAACATAGCGCGACTTAATAATCTGCATTGCTCGGAACAACTTCATTGCGCCGGCAATTTCAGACGAGTCGAACTTCAGCATATACAAAAAACCGCCCACAGTTGCAGTAAAGGTAAGGACCACTATAAGGATGGCGCCAATAATAATCTTGCGTTTGCTCAAAACTACACCTCATTCGAGGTTCGAAGCCAAAGGCCCGAACATTGATTCTTGCTACACGCCAAAACGGCATATAACTAACTATATGTAGAAATATTATAAAATATTCTAGACAGCCGCCCGGCGCTTTTAGGCCAGGCGGCTGTCTTACTTGTTACAAATAATCCCTAGGGTCTACCGGACTACCGTTCTTACGCACCTCGAAATGACAATGCGGTCCAGTTGAATAACCTGTTGAACCAACCCTTGCAATAGCCTGGCCTTTGCGAACGCGCTGGCCTTCCACTACAAGCAGCTCAGAATTATGACCATATAATGTTGAAATGCCGTTGCCATGATCGATAATAACAGCCTTGCCGTAACCGCCCATCCAGTCAGAGTATATTACAACCCCACTATCGGCGGCAGAGACTGTATCGCCATAGTCTGCACCAATGTCCATACCACTGTGATATCGCTGTGTTCCAAAAATAGGATGGGTTCGCCAGCCATACTCTGAGGTAATCGGCCCTGACGCCGGCCAAATCATAGTTCCTGTGCCAGAAGCTGACCCGGTGTTGCTGCCTGACTGATTTCTAATCATTTGTTCAATTTGGCGCGACGTTTCCATCAATTCCTGGTAGGCCCGCTCAGCTGAATCACGCTGGCTTACCGCTTCATTGAGTACTTGTTCACGCTCTTTCTTACGGCTCTCAACAATGTTTTTCTTCTCTGCGGCCGACTTTTCAAGCTCGATTATGGCTGCTCGGTCGCGTTCCAGTTCATACTTTTTCTGCACAATCAGTTCGCGCTCCGCTTTTACTTTGGCAATCAGACTGGTATCCTGACGAAGCACCCTTTTCAAAAGATCCATTCTGGTAGTAAAATCGCCAAAGTCATTGGATCCTAACAATACATCCAGATAATTAACCTGGCCGTTTTCATAAATGTCGCGAATCCGCTTATTGAGAATGCGGCTCCGGTCAACCAAGCTTTTTTCGGCCTTAGCAAGTATCTCGGTATTTAGTTCGATTTGTTTTTCCGTGCTGGCAAGCTGTGCCTTAATATTCTTGTATTCACCTTGCGCTGCATCAAGTTCTGTCTGAATCTGCTGAAGTTGGCCTGAGACGCTGTCCACTTGCCGCTGAGCCTTAGCTGCTTGATTCTGCTGAACCTGCATCTGCTGCTGAACGCCGCCCAGCCTTTCTTCAAGTTCATTGGCAAGCGCCGGCCCTACAGTATTCATTATCAGCGCCATGCTCATAACTAAAGCAACAGCGTGTTTGTTTTTAAACACCAAACCCCTCCCCAAAAAACCCTGAGACTTTGACCTAAAACATTAAACTCTCATAAATTTACGCAGTGATATTGTACTGCCAAGCGCGCCAATCGACGCCCCGACCACCATCAGCAAAATACTGATATTCGTGATGAACGGATATTGCGGGATAAGCGGCAAAAAGGCCAGCGACTGATAAACCTGCTGAATAAGCGCGCCGTAGACTTGGCCTAACAGCAGCACGGCAATAAGCGCCCCGCCAATCCCCAGCATCATTCCCTCAATCAGGAAAGGCCAGCGGATAAACCAATCTGTGGCGCCAACATATTTCATAATGCCGATTTCCTTACGGCGGGCAAACACCGTCAAGCGAATGGTATTTGAAATGATAAACAACGCAGCCATAGCAAGGAAGATTATAAGTACAAGACCAAAAATTCGCATCATCTTGGTCAAATTGAACAGATGTTCAACTACTTCCTGGCCAAATTTAGCATTTTCAACACCCTTAATTTGCCCGATAGCTTCAGCAACCTGCTTAACACGTTCCGGTTTGTCCACCTTAACCTCAAAAGCATTAGGCAAGGGATTAGTATCGCCAAGTGCAGTCAGTAGCCCTTGCTGGTCGCCCAGCCGCTTTTTAAAGCGCGACATTGCTTCATCTTTATTTATATAAAGCACTTGACTGACACCAGACAGCTTTGATATTCGCGTACCGGTTTCGCGTATTTCCAGGTCGTTGAGATTGTCCTGTAAGTAAACGGATATCTGCACCTGCGACTCCAGCGTCGAGGCCATATTATTGAGATTAAGCACCATTACTAAAAAGATACCGAGAATGAGCAGCGACAGCGCTACTGTGCTGACTGAAGCAAAGCTCATCAGGCTATTGCGTTTTAAAGAAACGACAGCCTCGCGGACAAAATACTCTAATGTTCTAATCTTCATAGCCGTATACCCCTTTCACCTGATCGCGGACAATACGGCTCTTTTCGACGGCAATTACACGCTTGCGCATGTTGTCAACAACAGTCTTGTCATGAGTAGCCATAACGATTGTGGTGCCGCCTTTATTTATTCTTTCGAAGATCTTCATAATCTCCCATGAGGTATCAGGATCAAGATTTCCTGTCGGTTCATCAGCAATAACGACTAGCGGGCTGTTAACAATAGCCCGGGCAATAGCAATCCTCTGCTGCTCGCCGCCAGAAAGCTCTGATGGAAAGCACCGTGTCTTGTTTCTAAGACCTACAAGGTCAAGTACATGATTAACCCGCTTCTGCATCTCACGGCGTGGTGCCTCAATTACCTGCATAGCAAAGGCTACGTTTTCATAGACAGTTTTATTGGGCAGCAGTCGATAGTCCTGGAAGACAATGCCCAGACTGCGACGAAAATACGGTACCTCAGACGACGTCATTGCTCCGACATTGCGTCCATTAACAACAAGCTGTCCGCTTGTCGGCAGTTCCTCCCTGAATATTAGCTTAGTAAAGGTCGACTTGCCGGCACCGCTTGGGCCGACAACAAAAACAAATTCTCCTTTTTCGATATCAACATTGATATCAGAGAGGGCGACCGAGCCGTTATCGTATACTTTCGAAACATTCGTCATGTGGATCAAAGTGTGCCATCCTCCCAACTTACAATAGCAGTAAATTACACGTAATATTGTAAATTTGACATTTTTGCCGAAATTCCTTTCTAATTGATAAAAACTTTCAGTACAGACTGTCGAAGACAGGATGAATAGAAGCCTACCTTACACTAAAATCAGCGGATAGTCTCGGCAATATATAAGGTAGCAACACCCAATACTAATAACAGTCCTACATACCACCAAAGCATTGTCAGGCGCTGCCCAATGGTGAGCTGGTAGTAGGCATTTTTGCCGACATCTCCGCGCCACAGACGAAATAGAGACATGAAAAAAATAAACAAAATAAAGAAATTACTTGTATATATGAACAAAAACCCAATAGCAATTGTTCCCACCCACCACATATACGGCGAAACAGCTCCCACTATTTTGCCGCCGTCCAGCGGGTCGCAGGGAATAAGGTTGAACAAATTGAGCAGGCAGGCGGTATACGCTAAGATAAGCATCAAAAGGCTGTCGCTCCATAGATAAAAGACCAGGCAGACAAGTGCGCTCAGTGTCCCTGCAGCTGGCCCACCGATAGCAATATTAGCTTCCATGCGCGCATTTACTGGTGCCTGCTTTAGACTTAATGCCGCGCCGATGAATGGCACAAAGATGGGTCCGGAGGTTTTCACCCCCACAGCTCGAGAGGCAATAACATGGCCTATTTCGTGAATAAACAGCAGCAGTACAAAACCTACTGCAAACCTAAACCCGAAGGCGAAAGCGTACACCGCTAGGGAAACCAGCATAGAAACAGCGACGGCTGCTGTCGGACCAATATTTATCAAGGCCAATAGTCCCATCACGGCGATTGCCGAGCGCCGGATGATCTTGCCGCCTACTGTTATTACCTGTCGCATATTTTCCTCCTCTCACCAAACCCTACACTCAAAACACAAATTACAATGAACAAAAAAACGACTCTCTACATGCATATGCATGCGAGAGTCGTTTTATTTACCGCTTACGGCTAATTACACGTTTAGCAGCCTGAACAACATCGGCTACAGTTAGATTATATTTTTCCAGCAGCACATCCGGTGTTCCTGATTCACCAAAGGTGTCGAGAACCCCAACCCGCTCCATCGGAACAGGCATATTCTCAACAACTACCTCGGCTACCGCGCTGCCCAACCCGCCAATAATGCTATGCTCTTCACAGGTAACAATTGCGCCTGTATCTTGAGCGGCCTTTATTATTGCCTCTTTATCGATAGGTTTAATGGTGTGCATATTCAAAACTCTGGCGCTGAAACCAGCTGCAACAAGCTCATCAGCAGCCCTGCGAGCTGGAGACACCATAATGCCTGTCGCAATTATTGTAACATCACTGCCGTTAGCAAGTTCTACAGCTTTGCCGACCTCAAATTTATAGCCATCACCGAAAACATCAGGCACTGAAACTCGGCCAAGTCTGAGGTATACCGGACCATGATATTTAGCGGCGAACGCTACAGCATGCCGCGCTTCCATTGCGTCAGCCGGAACAATAACTGTCATATTCGGAATACTGCGCATCAGTGATATATCTTCAATAGCCTGGTGCGAAGCGCCGTCTTCGCCGACCGTCAGACCGGCATGCGTTGCGGCAATCTTTACATTAAGCTTCGGATAGCAAATCGAGTTGCGGATTTGTTCAAAGCCCCGTCCGGCTGCAAACATCGCAAAAGTAGAGACAAAAGGAATTTTTCCGGCGGCTGCAAGACCAGCTGCCACGCCCATGAGGTTTTGCTCAGCAATACCGACATTAAAAAACCTATCAGGAAAAGCCTTGCCAAACACATTAGTCTTAGTTGACTTTGATAAGTCTGCATCAAGAACTATGATATCTTTATTTTCCAGCCCCATCTCGCGGAGCCCTTCGCCATACGCATCACGTGTTGCTTTACCCATTACTTACACCTGCCTTCTTTAATCTTCAAGCTGACTGAGGAAGTTTATGCATTCCTCACTGCTTGGCGCTTTGCCATGCCAGTCTGCTACGTTTTCCATTTCGCATACGCCCTTACCTTTAACAGTACGGGCTACGATAACGGTCGGTTTGCCTTTAACATTCTTAGCGGTCTGAATGGCATCATAAATTTGCGCTACATCATGGCCGTCGATTTCAAGGACATTCCAGCCGAAAGCCAAGAACTTTTCCGGTATTGGCAGCGGTGACATTACCTCTGCAACCGGGCCATCGATCTGTAGGCCATTATAGTCGACAAAGGCAGTAAGATTATCAAGCTTATAGTGAGCTGCAAACATAGCAGCTTCCCAAACCATGCCTTCTTCCAGCTCGCCGTCGCCAAGCACGGCAAATACTCGATAGTCTCGTCCGTCAATCTGGCCCGCCAGAGCCATACCACTTGCAGCGCTCAGGCCTTGTCCCAAAGAACCTGTCGACATATCAATACCCGGGAGCGCCTTCATGCTGGGGTGACCCTGCAGACGGCTGTCAATCTTACGAAGCGTCATTAACTCGCTATGCGGGAAGTAGCCTCGTTCAGCCAAAGTTGCATATAATACTGGTGCCGCATGACCCTTAGAAAGGACAAAACGGTCGCGATCCGGGTCTTCTGGAGCATGCGGGTCATTCTTCATTTCAGCAAAATAAAGTACTGTAACAATGTCAGCAGCCGACAGTGAGCCGCCCGGATGACCGGACTTGGCCTCTGTGACAGCCGAAACAATGCTGCGTCTTACCGCTTTAGCACGCTTTTCAAGCTCGGCTATTTTTTCGGCAGTTAATTTCTCAGCCATATGTATCAACCTCCTGGAACTTTTAATTCCATTATTTCATCTGGGTAAAACCTTCACCCAGTACCTCATGGGCATCACTAACAATAACAAAAGCTCTCGGGTCTATTTTGCGAATCAGATCTTTGAGGCGAGTAACCTCACTTGTATCAACAACACAGAGCAGCATATCACGCTGCTGTCCGGTATAACCGCCTTTGCCTTGAAAAAAGGTTACACCGCGATCCAAATCCTTAAGAATGGCAGAAGAAACATCATCCGCTTTGCCTGACATAATCCAAAAGGCCTTGGATGTGCTTGGACCTTCCTGCACTAGATCGACAATTTGGGCTGTTACGTATAGAGAAATCAGACCATACAACGCCAATTCGGCACTCTTGAATGCTATACCGGCAAAAGCTATGACAAAGAAGTCTGCCAATAAGAGCGACTGCCCAACACTAATGCCGAATAACCTATTTATTATGGCTGCTGCAAGGGCCGTACCGGCAGTATTGCCTTTAAACCGAAAAATAAGGCCCATACCGATACCACCCAGTACACCGCCGTATAACGAGCTAAGCAGCAGGTCAGATGTCAATACCGGTGTAAATGGAGCAGTTAGATCAATGGCAACCGATAAAGCTGCTGCGCCAAATAATGTATTAATTCCATATCTGGTGCCCAGTATTTTAACACCAATTATAAATAAAGGAATATTAAACAGCAGCATAATCATACCGACAGGCCAATTGAACAAATAGTATAGCACCGTAGCAAGACCGCTGACGCCTCCGGCCGCAATCTTGTTAGGAATTAGAAACATATTCAGGGCAACAGCTTCAAGAAGAACACCCAAGATAACGCCCAAATAGTTGCGTACCCAGCTTTTCACAGCCTCACCTCCGGGCTTTATTGATTAGTTCAAATGCCAGCTCAGCGTTACAGCAAGCCAATTGCCTGAGTGAATTTATACGCTCTTCCCTAGCCCTATTGGGTTCATTTATTTCGGGCCACATAGCTCTTACTTTAGCCATAAGATTGTCAGCAGTTACACTTTTCAATGTACCGACATGCCGTTCACCGATAGTTTCCAAGAAGCGGTCTATCTTAGGGTCGTAAGAAACGCCAATCATTGGCACATGCATAACCGCCGCAAAAATCAAGGCATGCAGGCGAATACTTATCAGCATATCAAAATTACCAATGAGCGATAAAAGCTCACTAGTCGTGTATTTATCTGCAAGCACCGTCGAGGGCAGCTTAGAGCGAGCAGCAATTCTTTTAGCGATAGTGACATCCTCGGGCCACTGCATGGGAATATAAACTACCCGTGCGCCAAACTCAGCCGTAATCATATCAGAGGTCTGTGCCAGCACCTGTTTATAATGGCCCCAATCTTTCCACTCCCTGACGGAAATGCCTACTAGCGGTGCACCGCCTTCTACCCCATTCTTACTAAGAATAGTCCGGCCAATCTGCTTATCAACCTGATGCATAGCCACAACCGGATCGGCTGTAATATGAACGGGAGGCTTAGTCACTTTGAGACGCTTAAGTTCGTCGCGCGAACCTTCATCCCTTACTGTTATCAGGTCTACCATATTGCCGATATGGCGCATTGCACCTCTTGCTAGAGAGCCCCGCACTGGACCTATTCCCTGCGCATATAGCATAACCGGTTTACCTAGCTTTTTAGCAAGCATCATGATGCTCAGGTAATAATATAGGCTGCGATCACTGGTGACATCCTGAAGCAGACTGCCGCCGCCGCTTATTAAGAGATCACTTTTCCTCAGCGCCTTGGCTATCTCTGGATAGTTAAGCCGATATATGGCATCCACACCGTGCCGTTCCCGTGTATCGGCCGGGTTGCCTGAGATCACAGTAATTTTCATATTTGGATCTAAATCAGTTAGAACCTCGATCATTGCAGTCAGCATTGCTTCATCGCCAGCATTTGCAAAACCGTAATAACCTGATATAACAATCTCACTCATTGCCGGAAGGTCTCCTTCCTAAGAGGAACGACAAATAATGCAGAAATTGCGCACCTATCACAGCTGCAATTCCAAACAGTATCCCCAATGCTAGACCGTCTAATCCGCGTACAAATGACATCAGTATCGGGGTGCGGATATGGGCAAAGGTCTCAACAAGTGACCCTTGGCCAATGGTTGCCACAACCACCATGACATAGTGAAGCACGCGCGGCCATTGCCTATACAGCGCCATTATCATCAGGAAAAAAGCTGGATGACCGATCATAAATTCCTTTTCGCGCGGCCTCGCATACATCGCTTGCTCCAAGAAAGCCCGCAGCTTAAGCTCGGCCTCAGGTACCGGCACGCCAGCCGTATGGCCGGAGCGTCCGACAAAAACCCAGGCCACGACTGCGGCTGCTCCAAAGACAAGCAGCGTTTTTATATAGACTGGATAATCCATTATTCTAACCATTTGGCGCCAAATATTACCCGGCGCAGAATTCTCTTCATCAAACAAACTGTAGCGGGACAAGTAAACAATTGTTATCAGCAGCAGCGGGGCAATAAAAGTAAGCTTTACGCCACGGTAAATTTCCATTTCAAGCAAAAATCTGATATCGCCCAGCAGTGCCCCAACATAAAAACCACCTACAATTGCCAACAGAACGGTAGTTATAAGACCAATACCGCCGTCAATTATAATGCGATTAAGGCCTGTTCGTTTGCTGGGTGCTGTCTTACTCCACTTGTCAAGTTGATAAGTCATAGCCAAGACCGGGAAGATAATTGCGCTTACCAAGGCGGCCACCTGCCGCACCTGTGTCCCGCCGCCTTTTAGAATAGGGAAGATAAGCAGTGCGGCAATAATAGCCAGTAAAATATATTGATAACGTACGCTAAAGGGACGAATTAAGGTTAAGTAAAGCACACCTGCTGCAGTGGCACCCAACAGTATTACTGCCAATAAAATCGGGCTAGGGGAATACGGAGCGAAAGTCCCTGCTTTTCCTACTGTTAAGCCCTTATCGGCCAGCTCCTGTTTCACGCCTGATATGTATTCAAGGTTGGTCTCAACCAATGTCTTTCCTGGTTCAGGTTTGTCATATTTTCTAAGCAGATTGACCCGAATATTGCGCTCCTGATCGGTTACGCCCCAACGCTGGATAGCTTCGAGCATCTTGAGTTTTGGCTGTTCATCCTTAGGTATCACATACACCCTTGCAGCTTGATAATTCAAGGCTGCAGCTAACGGCATTAATCCTTCCTGTTTTAAAAACTGCAATTGAAGTGGATGTTCTATCATGTGGAGCGTTAGATTGCGCTCCTTCATTTTTTCAACCGTTAGCGGCATCTGGCCTTGAAAGCCCAGTACCTCGTCGCCGACAAACATTATTGCAGAGACATTTTTAACAGCATCAATACGTTCAAAAACAGCATTTACATCGTTTGCATCCACCTTGGAATAATTTGTAGGACGCGCGACAATATAAAAGCCTTGTTCAGATGCTTCTTTCATCTCATCAGTCGGCAGTCCCAAATTCCATTTAACAACCTTTTCATAATTGGCTTTAACAGCCAGCACAGGCTTGCCTAGATCACCAACAAGTCTTACTCTATCAGGGCCCAACCGAAGAACAAGATCATTATGTACCTCAGCAAATATCTGAGCATCCTGCCCGATTACATAGACATCTTCCCGAAGAACAGCACCCTTTTCAACCATTCTTCTCC
>Ga0074195_1002491_pt1 | contig 20390 bp, 22 predicted proteins | sample EPASupsiteHSE623_FD_64525 | JGI IMG/M metagenome (GOLD analysis project Ga0074195, IMG submission 64525) | Bioremediated contaminated groundwater from EPA Superfund site, New Mexico - Sample HSE6-23 | ecosystem: Environmental > Aquatic > Deep subsurface > Groundwater > Contaminated ...
GTAAAGATCGATTGTACGCTAGAGAAAGAGAGAAGTATTGGAAGTCTGGTTGTGGTAAAGAGTTTTTAAAAATAAGATTATGGGGGCGTAGCTCAGCTGGTTAGAGCGTCTGCCTGTCACGCAGAAGGTCGCGGGTTCGAGTCCCGTCGTCCCCGCACAATATTTTCGGTATCGAGTAACCGAACCTCCCAACTACCGTTTTAATAAATCTGTAAATGGCAGAGTTAACTGAAAATCAAGCCAAAAAGCAATTTAATAAATTCGTAAGTGAATATAATAAATTACATCACTCAAATTACATTTGGGGTTGTAAAAATCCAATTCAAAATGATAATTGGGATTTTTGCGGTTATAGTGGGAAAAGTATTCTAAAAATTCAGTACACTGAGGCTATTGTGAATCATCAACAAAAAGCTAACCTTGAGGCATTTAAAAGAGGTAAGTATGAGTTTAAGTTCGCAATAAGATTAAAGTTCTCAACGCAGCAGGTAGAAGAGGCTTACGGTCATAAATTAAGAATGGCAGATGAAAAGGTTATTTTACTAGTCGGCTTTCACGATTTTAGTTACGAAAGAGATAGCACTTATGATGGCGTAGAAAAGATAAAACAGCACATAAAAAACAAATTCAAGAAGTGTCTATTTAAAGAGCTGTGGATTATCAACCTTGGCGATAATAATTGTGACTTTATTTTTTAATTACAATGGATTCAAAATTTTTTCATAAACATGTTGGAGGCGAGTATAAAAAATTAAATGATAGCTACGTGGGTTTGATTCGTACAGGAATAGACGCGTTGAATGAAGCGGAAAAAGGAATTTATTCTGATTGTTTTTTGCTTCACGCAAGAAATATCATTGATTTTTTATCTAAAAGCAGAGAAATGTGTAGCGAATGTAAACGATGCTCAAGACATCAAAAAAGAGCAGAAAAAGATCAGGAAGATAATGTTCTTGCCATGGATTATACAAAAGATAGAAAACCTGTAATTGCTATAGAAAAATTGATGCCAAGAATAGAAGGCAAAGACCCTGGTTATTTATACGAAAGAATCAATAAACAACTTTCTCACATTTCTAAATCGCGAGAAGATAATATCGACTTTTTTGGCGACAAGAAGCTATACAAAGAAATTTTTGAAAATATGAACAAGGCCTTAAAAGATTACAATAATAGAGTAAGTGAAGATTTGCAGATTCAAACCGCGACCTAATCTCCTCAAATTTTGTTTCTCGACCGAACCCTAAAAACGCCCCGTAATCCTCACTATCTAAAAATTCTAGGGCCGAGGTTGCCCGCACCAAATTTGAATATGAATTTATTAATATAAAAATAGCAGATTATGAAAAGTCTAGAAAAAAGCGCACTTAGAATAAAAAATCTAAGTAAAAAGGAAACGGATAAATTTATAAATAGACACATCTTACCCAATAAAGACATTGTAACAATAATATTAAAAGCACATCTATATATAGAAAAATTAATTGAGGATATTTTAATAAGTTCCTTAGCTGAGCCTAAAATTATTTTGAAGAAAAATATTTCATTTGCTAAAAAAGTCGATCTGTTAGAGGCATTGGGAATAAATAATCAAATACAATCAAATATTACAAAAGAACTAAGAACTACAAATAAAATTAGAAATAATTTTGTTCACAATATAGAATATAAAATAACCCCAAATGATATTAATGAACTTTTACAGGGTGTTTCTGTCCCAAAAAGTTTCAACTTGAGAAAAAAGTTAATATCTTCTCTGTTCAGACAAATAGCGTACCTCCAAGCGCTAAGAGATATTTGCAAAGAACGTCCCTTTTTTTTCAACTGCATGCGTAATAAAAGTTTGTACGTAAAAGATAAGACGTTCAACTTTAAAAAAATATTTGACAAAGATGATTTAAAAAATATTGTAACCTTTTTAGAGAAGTTAAAATATTGAAATCGACATTTTTCAGTATGCAAGGTATACAGATATTTTCAAGTTCGAATATCGTTTAATCTGTCCCCGCCCAAAAACAAAAAACCGCTATTTAGGCGGTTTTTTGTTGAAATTGATAATTCTTCACAATTTCATTAAGAGATCAGTCCTCTAGCATTATACCGTAACCTTTTATGGAATATTCGCATCTCGGATTCGCCCACTCGTCCGGATCCGGGCAACAGTCTTCGTCCATATGTTTGCCTTTGGTTTTGCTTTTGCGGGGCGGACTGTTCTTGTGACAAGTCATTTTCCCGTCCTTGCTTTTCTCTTTCTTTTTGTCTTTCTCATCTTTCTTATCTTTTTCATCCTCTTTGTCGTTGCTCTTGTCGGGCGTTATTGCATACAGTTTTGTTTTTTTAACTTTATTCCCGCCGCAATCTTCTCCTCTGATTAGGCAGACGCCGTGCTTGTTACGATGCTTGCAAATTACACGGCATTTGTTTTTGTGGTGTTTTTTTGCGCCGACCTGCTCCATCGGAATCATCACTGGAATAAGAACAATAAGTATAGATGCTGCCCACGTAGCAACATATAGACTTATTTTTATTTTTCTACTTCCCATTCATTCACCCCCTTTCTTTCCCTCCGGTTTTATTAATTAAAATCATTTATTTTAGAATGGTTTTAAATTTATTGCCAAATAGAAATCCGAACTTGCCCGGCAGGGATCGACCAAAAACTAAACAGGTCCTATAATGCAAACAATCTAAAAAAACTTCGCGCGAAAAAAAAGAAAAACAAAAAACGAATTTGGGATTAATTTATTTCAAATATAAAAAAATGAAAAAAGAATACATTATCGGGGCGTTGGTGGGAGCGGTTGTTGTGCTGGCCGGTGTCGTCTGCTATTTATTGTTGACAAGAGAGACGGCCGTGCCGAATTCAAGCGAACAGCTGCCAGCAGAAAACACAGACTTGACTCAGTCTGCCCCCGCTAACGACAATCAGAACAAAAACTTAAAAACTTACCGCGGAAGTTCTTTTGAATTCCAATATCCCTCAAATATTTCGCTCGTTTCAAAAGGGGAGACTGTGACATTGGCCCATGCGGTTCCTTATCGCCACACTGATCTTTGCGACATGCGGGACGGAGCGCGGCCTCTCGATAAAATAACGGATTTTGACGTTGCTCTTCAACTCTATAAAAAAAGCTTGAATGAAACGGTACGAGCCAATATTCCCGAGAATATGATTCAAGATTATTTTCAAGGAAATTCTATCAAAGTAAGCCCGGGGTTTATCGACGACTTCAAATCCGGCAATTTGAAAGGTTACAAAATTACCGAGGGAGTCGAAGGCTGCGGAGTCTACAAATATTACTTGCCGTTATCAGCCAACGCCACGCTGTATCTAGCCCGCTCTTTTGTCCCGGAATTCAATCCGATCAACACAGAATATCAAAAATATCTCAATGTCCCTGGAGTAATTCCTCCGGAGCAGGAAGAAAAAATATTCCAGTCGATACTCTCCTCGTTTAAAATAAATTAGCAGAATCTAATTGTACGGAGCGTTGTTGTAAGGAGTGTTAGGCGGGGCAACCGGGGAATTGGTAAACTGGTCGCTCGGCTTGATTAATAGAGGAGGGATGTCCATACTGACATCTAGATTGCCTCCCTGGAAGAAAATATTGTAAAACTCGGTACCTTCATAAGTCTTTTTGATATTTTCCATGGCATCCTGGTAGGCGCCCAGACCCTCGTATTCCATTTTTATTCTCGCCCCGTCTTTTCCCATGTCTTGAAGCAGAATTCCGGAAATCGTCGCGACGCTTTTAATTTGGTTATTTTCTTCTTCCGTACCGAGAGTCGTCGGCAAGCCGTATTCCTCGTCGAATTTATCGTCGAATCTTAGTTTGCCTTCTTTGTCCGCATAGATCATCTTGGGATAATCCACATTGGAATGGATGGTGTAGCTGCCGGTTGATTTCACCGTAATAGGAAATTTATCCCCGACTTTCACGCCTTCGAGGTTGAACATCATCATCATTCGGGCGACTGTAGTTCCTCCCACGACCAGTCCGGCCTGGCTTCCCGGCGCCATTTGTATGTTGACATCGGTAAGCGCGTCGGTGGTGGTATCGGCGAAAACTTTCCATTCAGTTTGCCAGCCATAACGGTTCCAGGGAGCCTTTTTCATGGGCAGTCCCCAATAAACCGATTTCTGCTGGCCACGGGATTTCGCCATGTTATAGACATTCACTTCATAAGGATATTTGTCGATTTGTTCGATCAGGTAGTTCGCGTCGAAAGTACCGCTTTGGTCTTCATACATACACCGGCTTTCCGACTGGGCGAATTTATTCAGCAGCTCATCCAGCCCGATAAAACTATTCCACTGGACCACTCCCCAGATGAAATAAAAATCTCGCTGGCGGTTGGAGCTCATATCTTTTTCGCATTCTTTGATAACAGAATCAGTTAGTTGCTTCAGTAAATCTCGGCTTCGGAGCCACCTGGCCCCGCTGCCGTCATAGTACCCGCTTATGTCCGCTTCGCCACTAAGAAGCCTCAACTCTTGCTGGTACTGCCAAAAAAGATCTCGCTGATATTTATCCGTCAGTCGATAATCATACTCGCTCAAGTCCGTTGAATCCGGAAGATAGGCGCCGACATAGCTCGCGTGTTCGATCCGTGCTTCATAAGTATTTCCCGATCTTTTAATAGTGGGGATCCATTCCCAGTCCTTTTTTTCCGGAATCCAATATCCCAACGAAAACCTTTGGCCGGGATCAGTTTTAATATTAACGCTCATGGTCAGCGGTTTTTCGAATTTCGAACCGCTCGGCTCCAGCTGATACATTCCGCCTTTTGCGTCTTTCGGCCAATTGCTTTTGTCTACGGCCGTAAGCGTAATGCTAGACCGGGCTGCATCGGAAGGAATTTTCATATTAGCCGTCAGTTCTCCCGAAACAACATTTTCAATTTGATACTTGCTCGATGCCGGATTGTCGTAGTCTAATCTGGAATCAAACATTTTGCTGAAAAAACTAGCCATCATTCCCGGTCCGAAATAATAGCCGAAGATTGAAATTGCTCCCCCGAATAGAAACAGAATCACGATCACCACGATGCACGAAATCAAACAACCGTGGGATTTTTTTGGCGCCGGAGGCGGGACAGTTTGAACTTTGGCAACGGCGGGAGCCTTTGGCTTTCTTGTTGTTTTTTTGTTTTTCATTTTGTTTTTTATCATCCCGACCCCTAAATTTTTTTGGCAAGGAGTTCGGGGAAGACTTAAAATTTGAATAAATTTTAACATTGATTTTAATTTCTCCTACATTTTATATATTTTGCTATACAATTTGTTTTTTTCGGTATATAAATCCATGATTGCTAAAGAAAGGAGGAGCCGGAATAATAAGGAGGAAATGAGAAGCAGGCTTGGCAAACTCATTACCACGTTTAGGGAGGCTAGTATCACCCATGAAGAGAGAAGATTACGAGAGGGAAATGAAAGGAGCTGACGATTTATATCGTTGGCACAGGAGAGAATCTTCGAGCTGCGAGGATGATGTCGACCATTCCTTATCAACACGCTTGGAGAAAGCTATTGAGGCAGGGAGGAAAGTGGTCTCGATTAGATACCCTGAGGAAATGGCCAGAACTGAGCCACCGAAAAACTGTCAAAGCTGTTCCGCGATATCCGACAGTTGTGCAAATTATCCCGTTCAGGATAATAGAATGGAGTTATACCGTTTCTTCGGGATAGTATCAAGCGATCTTGAAGGAACATCGATTTTTGTTTGCAAAAAATGCCTCATAACGGCTTTCAGCAGAGAGGTTCTCTACGACATTTCCAATCCGTTCACCGGCAAAGTAAGAAGGTGTTTCGTCGCGGAAATGGTCAGGTGCATCAACTGTGGGAAAAGTTGGCATTGGGAGGCAAGAGAACAGCCTTCGGAAAATGTTTCGAGCACTTCCTCCGAAACACCCTGTAAAGATTCTGGTTTAAAAAAACCAGAGCGGAAGCTTCGACTTCTTGCCAAGCCATGTAGAACTTGTTCAGAATAGGAGGATAGGACAATGAGTATAAGCATATTCGTTTTTCTCGTAGAGAAAACTTGTCCGCATGGAATGCCAGTTGGAATTCCTGTTGTGGCAGAGGAAATAAATCTTCCGAAAATTATTTCCTCCGCTGAAAATCTGGTAGTAGAAGAATGTCCCGGGTGTCCTTTCCGAGAGGATATCGAGCACGGAGATGTTTTGCTCATCCCGGTTTTCGGAGAAGACAATCCGCCTGCAGAAATTCCGGTCAAAATAGCGCGTGAAGGAGTCGAGGTATCGTGAAAAATGTATTGCGTTTTCAAACCTGAGGGGAACTTTCCCTTCGGGTTTTTGTTTTTTTATTATGTTATTTTGGTTAAGTACTGCTATAAATTATCTAATCTTAGGCATGGCTACCGAAAAAATTCTTCTTGGACTGACAACTACGCCGGAATCAGACTGGCGAGAAAAAATAAACGAGATCAACAAGTATAAAATAAAAGAGATTGCTCTTTTCCCGACTTATTTAGAAGCGAAAAAACGAAAAGAATTATATGCTTTGCTGGAAAATTCTTGCGTTGAGAAAATCCCCCACGTCCACTTGCGCGATGACATGGAAAGCTGGGAAATAAGCTATTTTTACCAGAAATACCAAACTCGACTCTTTAACGTCCATCCTCGTAAAAAAGACTTTGAACTGATAAAGAACAGTCCCGAATACCACAAAAATATTTTCGTAGAAAACACGTTCTCTATTGATCGGGATTTTACCGACATCGTAAAATTATCGGAAGGAATTTGCTTTGACGTTTCCCACTTTCACAGCTCAGCCATACTTATGAAAGAAAAAAGTTATCGAAAACTAATCGACTTGTTCAAAACTCACAAAATAGGCTGTTGCCATATCTCGGCAATCTTACAAAAAAGCTACAAGGTTGAAAGCTATATTACCAAAAAAATGTTAACGACTTATTCTTCCCACTATTTATATAATCTAAACGAAGTTGATTACGTCAAAGAATATCTTCAATATCTTCCTCAAACTATTAGTATTGAACTAGAAAATTCTTTCCAAGAACAAATAGCAATTAAGAAACATCTGGAAAAATTTTTATTATGAAAATATAGCATAATGTTGTAGGAACATAGCGCGCTATGTTCCTACAAGAGCAAACTCTCACAAAATCTTGATAATGGAGAATAAAAAGAGTATTGTAGGGGTAATTCATGAATTATTCCTACAATAAATAAGTTTCAAATTTATATGCTCTCCAAATTAAAACAAGAGAAAATAAAGGAACTGCTTACTCGCGGAGTGGAAGAAATAATCGTCAGCGAACATTTAGAGAAAAGATTGAAGTCCGGTAAAAAATTACGAGTGAAATTAGGCATTGATCCGACCAGCCCCAACCTGCATCTGGGCCGATCGATTACTTTGCTGAAACTGCGGGATTTTCAAGAGTTGGGACATAAAATTGTTTTGATTATCGGCGATTTCACAGGAGTAATCGGCGACACTTCCGACAAGGAAAGCGAACGGCCGATGCTGGAAAAAAAAGTGGTGGAGAAAAATATGAAAGATTATGTGGCTCAAGCAGGAAAAGTCCTGGACATTAAAAAATGTGAAATCAGACATAACAGCGAATGGCTAAAAAAACTTACTTACGGCGAAATCGGCGAACAAGCTGACCAATTCTCCGTCGCCGAATTTATCACCCGCGACAATATCAAACGCCGCCTGAAAGAAGGGAAGAGAGTGTCGCTCCGGGAAACCCTCTACCCCTTAATGCAAGGATACGACTCGGTCGCGATCAAAGCCGACGTAGAAATCGGGGGAACTGACCAAAGATTCAATCTGCTGGCCGGACGCAAGATGCAACAAAAATACGGACAAGAACCGCAGGATATTATTACCAATCCCCTGATGGAGGGAACCGACGGCCGAAAAATGAGTTCAAGTTGGGGAAACACAATCAACCTTACCGAAAAAGCGGAGGATATGTTCGGAAAAATTATGTCGATCAAAGACGAATTGATTATAAGATACTTTACCTTGGCAACCCGCGTACCGATGAAAGACATAAAAAAATACGAAAAAGAAATCAAATGGGGTGCGAACCCGAGAGACTTCAAGCTGAAGCTGGCTTTTGAAATCGTGAAGTTCTATCATGATGAAAAAATTGCTAAAATAGCGTGGGATAATTTTCTTAAAACTTTCAGCAATAAAGAAATTCCTGAGGATATTCCGGTACTCCGAGTGAAAGAGCACGATATTATTTCCGTTTTGATAGAATCAAGCGCCTGTTTAAGCAAATCGCAAGCCAAAAGAGTCATTGAACAGGGGGGCGTAAAAATAAATAAAAAAAGAGTTTTGGCTTTTGATAAAATAGTGAAACCTGGCGACATTATCCAAAAAGGGAAGAGATTTTTTGTAAAGATTGTTTAAACATTGACATCCTTCCAACCCCCTCTTAGTCTCCCCCTCAAATGAGGGGGAGAAAACGTTTTTTCCTCCCCTCAATTGAGGGGAGGTCCCGTCTCAAGCGGGGGAGGGGTTTATTAAATGAATAAGGTGAAAAAAGAAATAAAAAAAATCAACATCAAACACTTGTCTATTCCGACTCTGATTTTATTATTGATTTTTACTGTCCTAAAAATTTCCAGACCTGATATTTTCGATAAAATTACAGACAATAATGTTTCTCCTGCACAGAATAAAAACATAAACTCAGATAACACTGATCAGCCTTTGGCTAAAGACTCCAAATGGCGTCCGACAATCGCGCCTTATTACGCGGAAGAAAACATGAACGCCAACAGTAGCGTTGGGTGCTCCGGACGGCAAACCTGCACCGCAAAAGTTACTAAGGTCGTCGACGGCGACACAATTGAAATTTCCACCGGAGAGAAAGTGCGCTATATCGGCGTCGACACTCCCGAAACAAGACATCCCGCCAAAGGGGTGGAATGTTTCGGCAAAGAGGCTTCAGGAAAAAACAGGGAGTTAGTTTTGGGAAAAGACATTAGATTGGAAAAAGATGTCTCCGATAAAGACAAGTACGGAAGATTGCTGAGATACATCTATCTTAATTCGGACAATTTATTCGTGAATGATTTTCTGGCGCGAAACGGTTTTGCGCACACCGCCACTTTTCCGCCCGACGTAAAATTTTCCAAGCAGTTTGTGGAAGCCGAAAGGGAAGCCCGCGAAAACCACCGCGGCCTCTGGGCACCGGGAGTCTGCCCCTGAAAAAAGAAAAAGGTCTGGACGAAAAAATTCATCCAGACCACATGAAAACAACTACGAAATGAAAGGAACTATGTTAGGGACAAGGAGGACCACCCCCCACTTTTCGGCCACCGTTTCTGATTGTATTTCGGCCAAAAACTGAAACAGCGTTACTGTCCTGGTATGCTCTGAGTCTTGCGCAAATCTTGGGAACTTTGCAACCGCTCATCGCATTGAAGACGCAGTCCGGACAAGGAGAATGACTTTCGTCTTTTTCCTCCGGTTTAACGCTCATTATGAACGGAAGAATGTCCGGGCAATACTGCGCGCAGACCCGAAATCCCTTGCCTTCACAGGGACATCCGTCACAAGGTATTTTACCCGTTTCTCTTTCGCAATGCTCTCGAATGAGCGGGATCAGTTCGCTATCTATTGGTTTCTTCCGATTGGACATTCCCATTAGAGTAAGGGTTTCGAATCCTTCGTTCGGAAAATATCCATCAAGATTGTAGCATGCTGGAGAGCAAGTCTCTTCAATGTATGTTACTACACGAGCTTGATGCCTGACAAAAGGAATCGGAACTACGTTTTTCCCACCACCGTTCATAAATGCCTCCTCGAAAATTGGTTGGTTTTACTTCTCAACATAACCCCAGCCGTCCCAGTTCAACGCGACGAATCTTTTCCTTCCCCTCCTCGCTCAGTTTTTTCCTCCTCCGTCCTTCTTTTTTGACACCCGCAGTCTTCATCCGAAAGAGGACAATCCGTTTCCTCTTCTAGCAACGGGCATTTGTTGCATTCAGCCATCGCATACCTCCTTTCGTTTCTTATTCGATCCTCACGTAAGTCCGGAGCATTTCTTCAAGAGCGCGCCGTCTTATGAGCTCGGCTTCATACATGTGCTTCAAGTGGCACGCTATGCGTTCGATTTCGGAGCACCTAAGCCTCCTTTCGCATTTAAGACATGGGTCGTTTTTGGCAGAATTTGCTCTTGCCATCGCTACCTCCTTTCACGACAGCGTTATTAAGATTACTACTACTTATCTACAATAAAAGAACGATAAGAACAAGCAAAAAATTTCGAATTCTTGAAAAAAAGTTCTAATCTACAATTAACAATATTCTATTCTTCGCGCTTTTCTGTTGTCATCCCGAGCGCAGTCGAGGGATCCCTTTTGTTTTTTTAAGGGATTCCTCCGCTCCGCTACGCTTCGGTCGGAATGACAAGAGAGTGTATTATTATTAGTAGTAACAACAAAATGAAAAAAGTTATTCTTACGGGCGATCGGCCAACAGGGAAGCTTCATTTGGGCCATTACATCGGCTCGCTCAAAAACCGCGTAAAACTCCAGGACAAGTACGACCAATTTGTGATGATTGCCGACGTCCAGGCGCTTACGGATAACTTCGAACATCCGGAAAAAGTTCGGGAAAATATTCTGGAGGTAGCGATGGATTATTTGGCAGTCGGCATCGATCCCAAAAAAACCACTATTCTAGTTCAATCCATGATACCGGAAATCGCGGAGCTTACCGTATTCTTTATGAATTTAGTAACAGTTGCCAAACTGGAAAGAAACCCCACTGTCAAAGACGAAATTAAGCAAAAAAACTTCGGCAGACAGATTCCGGTAGGCTTTTTTGTTTATCCGATCAGCCAAGCGGCGGACATTCTCTCCGTAAAAGCCGATCTCGTGCCAGTCGGAGCCGACCAGCTTCCGATGATCGAACAAACCAACGAAATCGGCCAAAAATTCAATCGGCTTTACAAACCGGTATTCAAAAAGGTTAACGCCTTAGTAGGAGATTTTCCCCGCCTTATCGGCACAGACGGAAAAAACAAAATGAGTAAATCGCTCGATAATTGTATCTACCTTTCCGATTCAAAAAAAGAAATAGAGAGAAGAGTGATGTCAATGTACACTGATCCCGGTCATGTCCGCGTAACCGATCCCGGAAAAGTCAAAGACAACACGGTATTCACTTATCTCGACGCTTTCGACCCCGATAAAAAAGAGATTACTCGACTGAAAAAACAATATAGCCGAGGTGGTCTAGGAGACGTTGTTCTTAAAAGAAGGCTGGTGGAAGTTTTGGAAAATTTGATCGGTCCGATCAGAAAGAAGAGAGAAGCGCTTTCGCACGATAAAAACCGCGTCAAAAAAATAATCGAAAAAGGCACAGCCAAAGCCCGTCTCCGCGCCATTCAAACAATGAAAGAAGTAAAAAAAGCGATGAAAATCGACTACGCTTTATAAAGAAATTGAAAATTAAGAATTCTAAGTTCCAAATAGCCCTGAATCATAATATATAAATTTTAAACGTTTCTTTTTTAGTGCTTAAGATTTAAGATTATTTGGAGCTTAAGATTTTCAATTTTCAATTTTTCGTACTTCCTTTTCAAAATTAATAATGAAAAAATACAAAAATATATTAAAATTATTTATTCTATTTTATTCAATAATTTTTTTATTTTCCGCTGATAGTGTAGCTTTGGCGGAAAATATTTGCGATAATAATACCTGCAAAGATAATCAAATCTTAGTTAAATTTAAAAAACCGAGCCAAAAGTTTTTGGAAAATTTTTCAAAAACTTACAATTTATCGTACTCGGCGGAAGAAAATCGAGACTATAAAAATGGATATGTAGTTTTTGGCTTGGCAGAATCTGACGACCTACAGAGTAAAATTAATGAATTAAAACATGCTCCCAAGGTAAAAAATGTTCAACCGAATTACATTTTTAAACCGGCCAAAAAAAATAGTTCTGCTCAAGACAAATATTTTAAACGGGAATGGTGGTTATACAATAACGGTCTAGTGGGAACGGCGGGATCAGATATTTATTTGCTCAACATCTGGCAACAAGAACAGAAAACTTGGCCTGGAGTGGTAGTGGGAATAATCGATAGCGGAATCAATCAAAAACATAAGGATTTGAAAAAAAATATTATCCGGGGTTACGATTTCGTCCACAATAAAAGCACCGGTATGAAAGATAAAGAAGGACACGGCAGTTTCATCGCCGGCTTGATTGCCTCGGAAGTCAGCAATAAGAAAGGGATAGCCGGATTAAGCCGGCTCAACCGATTAAAAGTAATGCCTCTTAAATTCGATTTTTCAACTGACGAAGCTATCTCGGCTATCGCTTACGCCCAAGCAAAAGGAGTGAGAATTTTGAATACCAGTTGGGGAACCAATGAATACGACGAAGCTCTTTATGAAGCTATCAGCGCTTACAACGGACTGATAGTCGCTGCTGCCGGCAATGAAGCTCAAGAACACAACGACTCAAACCATTTTTATCCTTGTGATTTCGACCTGGACAACGTTATTTGTGTCGGGGCCAGCGATGAAAACGACCGGATCACCGATTACAGCGACTATGGCGAAAGCGTGGATTTGCTTGCCCCCGGCGGATCGGAAGGGGCGCCCATGATAAGTCTGGACACTCGAACTAATCGTTACGTCGAGAGTATCGGATCTTCTTATTCCACTGCTCTTGTCAGCGGTGCGGCCGGTTTGGTTCTTTCCGCCAACCCCGCAATTTCCAACCTTGAAATTAAAAATCTGCTTATTGCCAACGTGCGTACAAAAGATGAACTCGCTGGAAAAGTTTCGACCAGGGGAATATTAAATGTCAGAGGAGCAGTGAATAGGGAAATACAATAGATATTTCATTTATCAGCTTTCATATTTCCTGCCTACCGGCAGGCAGGCATGAATATTTCACATGATTATTTTTCAGGTTAAATGCATACCTGAAAAGTGATACGTGTATGGAATATGGAAAATGAAAACTGAAATATTTTGAACAAAACATGAATAAAGTAAACCATCTCTACAACAAAACTCTTCTTGTTATAAACACTGGTTCGGTCAAGAAAAAATTTATTTTCCAAAAGCTTAAAAAGCTTGGATTGAAAATTGTCGTCCTCAATAAAGAGAAAAACTGGGCCCAGCCTTATGTTGACCATTGGATTTTGGCTGACACTTACAACCATGAAGAGTCATTGGAAAAAATAAAAAAATTTCGGGAGGAAAATCCGGAAATAAAAATCGACGGCGCAGTAACTTATTGGGAGGACGATGTTCCCTTACTTTCAAAAGTCTGCAAAAATTTTAAACTGGTAGGCAACGGCGGGGAAGCGGCCATTAATACCCGTGATAAGTTCCGGATGCAGGAAGTGCTCAAAAAGTGCGGTCTGCCGTATATCAGCCAAAAACTGCTTAAATCGGAAAAAGAACTCGCCAAAGCCACCAAAGAAATCGGTTTCCCTGCAGTAATAAAACCGGTTTTCGGCGCCGAAAGCCAATTTGTCATGAAAGTCGACAACATTGAAGAAGCCAAACAAGCCTACGCCTATGTCTTGAAGAACTGCACTCCCGATTTCGATCCTATTTTTTATTACAACGAAGGACTGTTTATTTATCAAGAATATATAGAAGGCCAGGAATACAGCGTCGAGTGTTATGTTCAGCACGGAATTCCTCACGTCGTCGGCATCCACGAAAAGACTATCATGGACTTGCCTTTCTTTTTGGAAACCGGAGATTATATCCCGCCGAGAATCAACGAAGAGAAAATCCAAAAACTAAAAAAATTCGCTGAATCCGCCCTGATTGTTTTGGGCGTAAGAAACAGCTTGGCTCACGTAGAAATAAAACTTAACGGGAGAGAACCAAAAATCATCGAGGTGGCCTCACGCCTGGGAGGAGATTACACATACGATAACATCTTAGACATCTACTCATTTGATTTGATTAAAGCCAGTTGTGAAATCGCAGTCGGAGTGAACGTCGACGAGGCGCCGAGAGACCCTAAAAAATATATTTTAAGCCGCTACTTTATCCCGAAAAATTCCGGGGTCATCACGAAGATCCGGGACCTCGAAACCCTGCAAAAAAACCGGAAAGTAGCCGGGTCTCTGCTTAATAAAAAGGTAGGGGATGAAGTTTTTATTCCGCCGGACGGCTACGAAAATATCGGCTGGGTTTCCGTAAAAGGGGAATCTTACGCGGAAACAGAAAGGGTGATGGATAATATTCTAGAGAAAACCACGATCGAACTAGCGCCCTTTAAAAGTTACTCTTCTTTCGGCAAAACTTTTCGCAAAAACCGTTTTTCCTCCGCTCTTATCACTAAAAAAGACTTGATCAACAAAGCAAAGAAAATCGAAAACATCCGCAAAGTGTCCGGCAAGGATTTGAAGAAATTACACATCGGAATTGCCTGCAATATTTATGAAGGGGACGATCCGATTTTGAACGATTTGATGTCCGTGGGAAAGAATATTGAGAAAACTCTTCGAGAGCGGGGCTATCGAATTACTTTTTTTGACTTCAACGATCTTCCGAAAACTTTTTCCGAGATCAGAAAAAGCGATGTGGACATAATTTTCAACGTCTGCGAAAGAATTAACAATTCCAGCTTGCTCGAACCCCACTCGGCGGCAATTCTCGATTCATTGCAAGTTCCTTACACCGGATCCAATCCATTAACCCTGGCTTTATGTATCGACAAAATCAGGGTGAAAAAATTATTGACTTTCCACGATATCCCTTCGCCGAGATGGGATTACGCTTACAGCATGGACGATTATATTGACGAGGATCTCCGCTATCCTTTAATCGTTAAGCCCGGAAATACCGACAACTCCATCGGAATAACCAATGAGTCGGTCGTCACCAATAAAAAAGAATTGAAAAAACGAATGGAGTATGTAATCGAAGAAATGAAGCGCCCGGTTTTAATTGAAGAGTATATCGAAGGAGATGAGTACGATGTTACAATTATCGGCAACGACGACGACGAGCTGAGAGTTTTGCCTCTTTCCCGTTCTATTTTTAAAAACATGCCGGAAGGTTACTGGCACATCTATCCTTATCAAGTAAAATGGTCTTCCGAAGATTCAGTTTACGACAATATCATGGTCCAGCGTCCGCCGAGAAATATCAGTAAAAAATTAGCCTCGCTTATCACAGAAATCGCTTTGGACACTTACCGTATCCTGGACTGTCACGACTACGGCAGGGTGGAGATTCGAGTGGACGAGCATAATAATCCTTATGTTCTTGAACTGAATCCCAATCCTTCAATCAACATCGAAGATCTGATTCCCCACGTCGCTGAAATTGCCGGCATGAACTACGGGGAATTTTTGGAAACCGTCATCAGGATGGCCATTCAGCGCTACAAAAACAACCCACCGTATTATCATCTTCAATCGACCATGATTTAAAACGCAAATAAAATCCGAGAAAAACGTATTAATATATGGGGGCAGATAAAGATAAACTCTACGTTTGAATACCAATAAAAGTTTAGACAATAAAACTGATTCCGAGTTGATCGAGTTGGCGAAAAAAGATCCGGATATTTTCGGGCTTATTGTTGCTCGCTATCAAGAAAAACTCTATCGTTACATCCAGCGGATTTCTTATTTCAAAAAAGAGGACGTCGAGGATATCCTCCAAGAGATTTTTATAAAAGTATATAAAAATTTATATGATTACGACGATTCCTTAAAATTCAGCAGTTGGATTTACCGGATCGCCAGAAACCAAACGATAGACGAGATTAGAAAAAAATCCAGAGTGTCACAAATTTTGTCTTTAGACGAAAAAGATTTAGGAAAGTTAATAAAATCATCCGTTAATCTGGAGCATGAAATCACAAGGAAAGACTCTTTTGAAAAACTCCGCGTTGCGATCCAGAACCTGCCACAAAAATATAGGGAAGTCTTGGTTTTGCGATTTTTAGAAGAGAAAGATTACGAAGAGATTATGGACATATTAAAGAAACCCAAAGGAACAGTCGCAACTTTAATAAAGAGAGGCCGTAAATTATTGAAAAAAGGATTAACCACTTTAACTTTGTAGGTCTAGCGACCTGCTTTTACTACTTATGAAAGACTTATCACAAGAGACTATCAAAAAAATTAAGGAGAAAAATATCCACCCGACAACAAAATGGAAATTTTTAGTTGAGAATTTTTTTATTTGGATTTCTTTGGCTTTTCTAATAATTTTCGGGGCAGTTTCGCTTGCTTTGGCGTATTATTTTTTGATTCAATTAGACTGGGATGTTTTACGTTTTATGCATCGCACATCCCTGTTTTTTTGGCTGGTACCCCATATTTGGCTGCTATTGCTTGTCTTATTTTTTATCCTCGCTTTCATTCTTTTCCGCCGCACTAAGAAAGGTTATCGTTTGGAAGGAATAATTGTTTCTTCTTTGATATTCCTTTTGTTTTTACTGGTGGGCTCCGCTGCCCACTATTTTCAAGCCGACGAGAATATCAACAACATTTTTTCAAAAAGAGTGCCGGGCTACCAGCTCCTCACAAACAACAAGGAGCGCCAATGGTCACAACCGGAAGCAGGTCTTTTGGGAGGTGAAATTACTAAAGTTAAGGAAAAAAATCTTAATCTCAAAGATTTCCAAGGAAAAGACTGGCAGATAAATTACGACCAGAATACTTCAATTAGACCTTCGGTTAATTTACAGCCGAATGAAAAAATAAAAGTAATCGGTGAAAAGAAAAACGACAAGGAATTTCAAGCCGATGAAATCCGGCCATGGGAAGGAAAAGGCATGATGCGGGGTAAAATGAAAATGGGGAACTGAAAACTTTTTTCTACCGGTACCGTAATAATAGTTAGAGGCGCGCGCTGAAACAATTAAAAAACTAACTATTTGACATGCAAACAAGAACAAAATTATTTGCGGCGGGAGCAGGGATTTTAAGTATAGGGGCTCTCGTTATGGCTCTCCAGCCAGTTTTTGCCTACCGCGGGGATCCCGGCCAAAAAGGTCCGAATTATACTCCCGAGAGGCATGAACAAATGGAAAAAGCTTTTGAAAGCAACGACTATGAAGCTTGGAAAAACTTGATGGAGGGACGCGGACGAGTAACTGAAGTTATCAACCAAGATAACTTTGCAAAATTTGCCGAGTCTCATCGTCTAGCCGAGCAAGGAAAAATTGAGGATGCGAAAAAAATCAAACAAGAACTAGGACTCGGAAACGGAATGAAAAACGGAAAAGGAAAGGGCGCAGGAATGGGAAAGGGGAACCGGGGAGCCAATTGCCCGCACGCGAACCAAAATAAATAAATTATCCTGGTTCAATCGCAAACGTCGTGGATATTTATCCACGACGTTTGTTTATTTTTCTCTATTAAATAATATTCTTAATTTAAAATTAAAATTTCCCTGACAATAAAATCCCTGTAGAATAAATTTAAACGTTCATGGATTTTCAGAAATAAAAAATGTCCAAGAAAAAGAAAACTATTATTTGGGTTTCGATTGTTGTCGCCGTAATATTATTTATCGGCATTTATTTTTTCTTTATTAAGAAGAAACCGCAGATTGAGTATACGACTGCTCCGGTAGAGCGGGGAATAGTAGTACAAACGGTTTCTGTAACGGGAGACGTTATTGACAAAGAAGAAGTGATCCTTAATTTTGAAATCGGCGGAAGACTTACCGCCGTAAACATTAAAGAAGGCGACCAAATTGCCGTAGGGGATGTTATAGCCACCCTTAATGATAACGACCTTTCCTCCCAAGTTGAGCAAGCTAAGGCTATCTTAGATAAAGCCATTGCCGATGCGAAATTTAACGACGACACTCTTCGCGAAGCCAGAGTGGCGGAAGAAAACGCGGAAGAATATTTGGACGAGACAGAAGATCTCAATAAACAAAACATTGCGGCCGCCGACCAGGATGTTAAAAACGCGGAGGATTACAAAGACGACGCGCAAAATTATTACAATGAAGATAAGAGCGCCACTCGAAAGTTAACTTTGACCACTGCGGAAAACAATTTGAAAGACGCCAAAGAAACTAAAAAGACCGTGGAAAGACAAGCTGAACTCAGCGAAGTTTCGGCCGAAAATTCTTTGAACGCCACTCGCGCAAAAGTTAAAACAGTAGAGTCGGAATTCGCCGAACGTTCGCGCGACGCGACTATTGCCAACGCCCGCGCCGGTTACGATTTAGCCTTGAACAATCTTTCCCGATCCGTATTGAAATCGCCTGTCGGCGGAATAGTAACCGAAGTCAACAATAAGAAAGGCGACATTTTGGGTACGGGTGTAATCAAGGAATCTTTTGCTAAAATGATTTCCGGAGACCTTATGATTGAAGCGCAAATTCCCGAGTCGGATATTTTAAAGCTAAAGCAGGGACTCAAAGCCGAGTTCACCCTGGACGCCCTGTCCACCGATGAAAAATTTACTGCCGAAATAGTAGAAATTTTTCCCGCCGCCTCAGTCACGGGAGATGTAATCTCCTATAAAGTAAAGTTCAAGATAGCCAATCCTGATTCCAGATTTAAGCCCGGTATGACGGCCAACATCGAAATTAAAACTGCAGAAAAAGATAATATCTTGAGAATTCCTTTGCGCGCCATAAAAGCAGAAGAGACTCACAAATACGTCGATGTTTTAAAGGATGACAACCAGACGGAAAAGGTTGAAATAACCACCGGACTTGAGGGAGACGAGGGGATGGTGGAAGTAAAATCGGGACTCTCGGAAGGCCAAAAAGTTGTAACCTTCGCTAAAGAACCACAGTAATAATTGATTATTATTCATTTGTCATTTTGCATTCATTTTTCATTAAACCATTTATCATTAAGGTCATTGATTCATGGATCCGAGTCTTAAAATGAAAAATGGTAAATGAAAAATTAATGATAAATGAAAAATGGTAAATGAAAAATCACCATTAATTCGAATTGTTGATCTCTGTAAAACTTACGACAACGAAGGTGTAAAAACCAAGGCTCTTTGCGGAGTTTCTTTTAACATTGAAAAAGGAGATTTTGTTTCCATAATGGGTCCTAGCGGTTCCGGCAAGTCTACTTTAATGCATATCTTGGGCCTGTTGGACAGGCCGTCGGAAGGAGAATATTATCTCGACGGCCAGAACACTTCGACCCTGGAAGATAATGCCTTAGCCTCTCTTCGAAATAAAAAAATTGGTTTTGTATTTCAAGCGTTTAACCTGTTGCCGAGAACCACGGTCTATGAGAATGTGGAGTTACCTTTAATCTACGATAAAGGCACCGGGGGCAACGGTAACAAACAAAAAGTTTTATCCGCCCTTAGGGCGGTTGGCATCGACCACCGTAAAGATTATTTTTCCAATCAATTGTCCGGCGGGGAAAAACAAAGAGTGGCGATTGCCCGAGCTTTAGTAAACGATCCGGAGGTAATTTTCGCCGATGAACCGACTGGCAATCTAGATTCCAAAACCGGGGTTCAGGTAATGGAAATTTTAGAAAAATTAAACAACGAAGGGCACACTATAATTTTAGTTACCCACGAAACAATCACGGCGAGCTACGCCAAAAGAATAATTAAAATTCTCGACGGGAAAGTCCTTTCGGACAGAACTGTATCCGAAAAGAAAAGACTAAGAGTAGAAAATAGAAAGAGAATTAAGTAAAAATAGGAGTAGATACACCTTTTTGACTTGGCTGTACACTATTTTTCATTTAAAATGAATTATTCTACAAAAATACCGGATAAGCCGTCCGAAAGAAAGAAAATGTAAATAAATGAAAGAAAAAGAAAAACCTAATACAAAAACCACAATTCCCGTGCCGCCAGAAGGTACCGGGGTAGGAGACGTTTTGGACGCCATCCGACTTTTTGTGGCGGATCTGAACAAGAAGCTCATCCTCTACTTCTTTTTGGTTTCCCTGGTTTTTTTGCTTTTCTTGAAGCTGCTGGCTTCGGAGTTTTTTAAGGAAATGGTGGATTTTGCGATTTCTTTTCTGCCAATGGGAATCATTTTGGGAATGACGATCAGAAGCTACATAAACCACTACAAATTGCACCATTCCTATAAAAAGTCCGGATATCCTTTGGGCGAAAAGGAAATAGGATTGATAGAGAAAAGGATCAGAAAAGAATTCGTCTACGAGACTTTAGCACTGCTTCTTATCACCCTCATTTTCTACGTCCTATACTCTCCCTCCTCGTGGTATCCAGTGCTCGAAGCGCTGGGGAGTTTCGGAAAACTTATTGAACTGGACAATTTTTTCCTCTTGGCAGCGTATTTCGGGGTGCTGTATCTGGCAGGGGCGGTAGTCTGGGTGGCGTACAGGTACTACAGAGGGTCAACCCCTCCGGCCGCCCGAGGCGGGCACCCCCCCCGAACGGAGGCCGAGCCGGGCGGG
>Ga0074195_1002492_pt1 | contig 20379 bp, 21 predicted proteins | sample EPASupsiteHSE623_FD_64525 | JGI IMG/M metagenome (GOLD analysis project Ga0074195, IMG submission 64525) | Bioremediated contaminated groundwater from EPA Superfund site, New Mexico - Sample HSE6-23 | ecosystem: Environmental > Aquatic > Deep subsurface > Groundwater > Contaminated ...
AACCTCCTGATTGTGTTTTCCAAATCCCTTAGCCTGCGCTTGTTTTCAAGGCGTTCAATGCGCCAAGATTGTTTTTCCAAAGGAGAGTGCAAACCATGAAAGACCAGACCGTGAATTTTTCAAAGAACTTCTGCGACGACATCTTGGTGCTTGACACTACGCTGCGAGACGGCGACCAAGCTCCGGGCACGCACCTTACGCCGGAAAAGAAGCTCTGGCTTGCACGCAAGCTAGACGAGGCCGGAGTGGACGTGATAGAGGCCGGGAACGCGGCTGTTAGTGCTGGCGAAAAGCAGTCCTTGAAGGCAATTGCAAGCGCCGGGCTTTCTGCCCAGGTGCTTTCCTTTGCTCGCGTGGTGCCTGCTGACATCGACGCTGCTGCCCAGTGCGGGGTTGACGGCGTGCACCTGGTGTTCCCATCCTCTGCGCTGCACATAGAGCAGAAGCTCCGAATTACCCCTGACGAGGCGCTTGGGCTGATAGTTGATTGCGTGCAGTATGCAAAGTCCCTTGGCCTTGTAGTTGAGCTTTCCGCAGAGGACGGCAGCAGGGCTCAACCCGAATTCCTCAAGAAAGTCTTTCTGGCTGGAGCGCAAGCTGGAGCGCAGCGTTTTTGCATCTGCGACACAGTAGGCGTGCTGACCTCGGAGGCGTCTTACTCGCTGTATTCTGATGTCAAGAAGGCGCTTGGCAGCCGGGTTCTTGCAGTGCACTGCCACAACGACCTGGGCCTGGCAACTGCCAACACCCTGGCAGCGCTTTGCGCAGGAGCTGGCGAGTTCCACGCTACAGTCAACGGGATTGGCGAGCGTACTGGCAACGCGGCTTTGGAGGAAGTTGCGGTTGGCCTTGATTACTTCTATTCCAAGCCCACCCTGCGGCTGGAAAAGCTTTACGAGCTGTCGGTGCTTGCAAGAAACCTCTCCGGGTTCAACCTTGCCTGCAACAAGCCGCTTGTTGGAGACAACGCGTTCTCCCACGAGTCCGGCATCCACGTCGACGGCCTTTTGAAAGACACCGCCACCTACGAGGCAATTTCGCCTTCTTTAGTTGGCCGCAAGCGCAAGATACTCTTAGGCAAGCTTTCCGGACGCAAGGCCGTTGCGCTCAAGCTCGACGAGTTCGGCTTTGCTTGCGACCCTGCTTTGCTTGAGAAGGTGTTTTTGCAAGTCAAGGCGCTTGGCGACTTGGGAAAACCGGTTACTGATGCTGACTTGTTTGCGATTTACCAATCCGTTTCCGGTGTTGGCCACTCAACTTTGTTTTTGGAAGAGCTTACTGCCTCTACTGGGAATAATGTGAAGCCTTCTGCGCACGTTTGCTTGCGGCTATCCGAGAATGGTTTAGATGAGGTTCGGTGTGCTACTGGTGAAGGCGACGGTCCTGTTGACGCGGCCTTGAACGCAGTCTACAAAGCCTTGGGCAAGGCCGACATTTCCCTAACCGAGTACCACGTGGACGCTGTTACTGGCGGGTGGGACGCTATGATTACCGTGAGCATTCGGATGCGGCGGGGAGAAAAGGAAATTTACTCCGGAGCCGCAGGAACTGACATCGTGCTGACAAGCGCGGAGGCTGCGATAAAGGCGATAAATGCGTTGTTGTGAGAGACAAAAGTGCGTTCACGATGCCGGTACGATTAGTGCGAGGATTTTGTTCTCCTCTTTCATGGGAAAAGTCACTCGAAAATCAGAAGATATCCTTAAGGCGGGCAATTAACCGCTTTTCATCCTGTTTTTTTGTCTAGTGGGTACCTTACTAGATGTTTTTTAAAGAAACTAGTATCTCCCATACTATGCGAGAGGTATTCGTCTCTGAACTTGTAAAAGGCCTTCTCGGACCACGCAATGGAAGTCGAGAGACATTTCCTTTAGATACCACTCCTCTTAGCGAATACATAACTGGTGTTATATCGCCAAAAATCACCGAAAGCCAACTTGAAAGCGATCCAGACATGGACGCTGCAACGTTGGATACTACTGAAAGCGGGGACGAAGATCAAACTGGTGATGACGCAGTAAAACCGCTCTCTGTAATGTCGCCATCTCTCGATCCGAAAATGCAACCGAATTCTTTTGGTCTTTCTTTTGTAATTCAGTCTTTAACTCCTGAAATTAATGTTTGTGCAACTTGGGGGTTGTACGTTCGTTCAAATAAAGTTTGGCAACGCGAACCCGGAAAATCAGTTTGGAAGATAAATTTACGCAAATCAAACAATTCCCTTTTTTTAGATAGAGAAGGTCAACCCGTGCAGAAAAAAAACGCTATTATCTCTATTCACGCGAAATGTAAAAAATTATCAGAAAATAGACTTTTGGTAAATCTATTTTTTATAAATGAAATCTCTGTAGGCGATGCTCCGCCCGTTCCAGAAAACTATATTTTTCAACCACAGCTTCGGGTTGTTTGTTCTAAGGGAACAACTCTTTTTCCATATGGAGAAGATATTCATTATGATGAACAGGAAGATGTCGATCTTGATTATCTTTTTAAAAGAAACAAGTCATATGCGCGCGGTTTTTTGTGTTCGGCTATCTGGAAAGACATCGATCCGCAAAGAAGTCATAAGAAGAAATATTGTGAACCTCCCTTTGTAAATTCTGATTTAGAATTATTGCCAAAAGGTTTAAAGGAAAAGTTTAGTTTACCTGATGTTAGGACGGACTTTATTCCGTTAGTACCTGTTGAATCCCCGATTCTTTCTTGGCAAGAAAAGTGGGGACCAGCACCAGAATTAGATGCAGAAAACCTCTCCGAGATTTGGGAGCCTGCCAGAATCAAATCTGCATTATCTCCACTCGTTAATGGCTATACAAAGTGGTTAGCTGATGAAGAACTTAAAATTAAAAAAACGAACAGCGAAAGTGGACGACGTTTGTTAGTTGCTGCCAAACACATATGTGCGCGGATCAAGTTAGGAATTCAATTGTTGATTGAAAATGAAAATGCTCGAATTTCGTTCTGTATGGCAAACAAGTCGATCGCCGTTCAATATCAATGGAGCAGTCCCGGGCGTAGACTTCAATGGTATCCTTTTCAACTGGCGTTTATACTCTCTACTATTGAATCTATAGCAAACAACGATTCGCCTGACCGAAAAACTTGCGATCTTCTTTGGGTTTCCACTGGCGCAGGAAAAACCGAAGCTTATCTTGCAATTACTGCCTTCACTCTCGCATATCGGCGGAGAATGGCTCTTCAACGTTCAAACGGAGATTTAACTGGCGTTGGAGTAGGTGTTATTTCTAGGTATACTCTGCGTCTCTTGTCAGTTCAACAGTTTAGACGAGCAGTAAAAATGATTACTGCTATGGAGACACTGAGAATAGAAAATCTATTTTCTTCGAAATTCGTTGGCTGGCGACCTAAGAACTGTAATTTAAGCGATGATTTTATTTGGGGATCTTCGCGTTTTTCAGCGGGTTTATGGGCAGGTTCTTCAGTTACTCCGAATAAAATGAACGATCTATTTATTGAATCAACGTTCTATCCCGGGGCAATTAAACTTCTGGCCGGAGCTGATGGAGAAGGAGAACCCGCCCAAATTCTGAACTGCCCTGCGTGTAATAATATTCTTTCAATTCCGAAAGAAGGACTATCTAGGGGGGTTTATGACTATTATCTGGTACTGCAACTTGTCAAGGGCACTAATGATCCTTCGATTATACGCAGTATTCTTGATTCATCCTCTAACGGAATAAAATTAACTCGAATCGTTCCGACTATTCATGAACGAAGATCTTTCATAACTCTTGGTTTGGGAATTGAAATTGATAAGGAAAAAGCATCCGCTATTGAAATCCGCTCTTTCCTTGAAAACTTTTTAATAAAAAAATTAAACGTTGGTGGCTGCGAGATAAAAGTTTCTTCAGCATCGTTGGTTCGTCCCGGCTATTTTTATCTTCAATATGTCTTGAGCAATAAACAAATTAGGAGTCATGATTTTGAAATTTTTTGCACGAATCCAAAATGTCCGCTTAATCAAAATGTTCACTGGTGTGAAGGCGTTCCTGCTACAGATCAAGGTTCTACATCTAAAATTGAAGGCCCAAGACGTATTGCATCGACAAAAGACAATCTGGTTTTTCGTCCTGTGCAAGAGTGTTTTCAAAGTTCGCACGGACGGCTGATTTCAACAAGAATTCCGATACCCGCTTTGACTGTGGATGAGCAAATCTATCATCATCCGCCTTCTTTGTTAATTTCAACGGTAGATAAGTTCGCGAGGCTCCCGTTCGAACCAAAATGCGCGAACATTTTCGGTTTAGTTTCTTATTATGATGAACGGTTTGGCTATTACAATCCCTTCCATCTTCATAGCATGGCGTCTTCCGATAATGATGGTCATCCTGGCGGAATAACATATATCAAAACAAAAAAATTTCATGCGGTTTCTCCGCTTGACCCGCCTAGTGTAATACTTCAAGACGAACTTCATCTTATTGAAGGTCCTCTGGGCAGTATGGTTGGAATATATGAAACGGTAATCGAAGATTTATGTAACCGAACCAGTCCTGTAAAGTACATTGCGTCAACTGCAACTGTCAAACGAGCCAAAGAGCAAATTCAATCCCTTTTTTCTCGGGATCTCATGGCATTTCCCGCATCGGTAACCGATATTAATGACAGTTTTTTCTTGAGTATTAATTCGTCCCATCCATTAGACGAAGAACGGCCTGGACGTCTTTATTTGGGTATTTGTGCTCCGGGTAAAGGACCACTGACTCCTCTTGCTAGAATTTGGAGTCGGTTACTTCAGTGTGGAAAAAATTTAGCAGATAGTGGGTTCACTGAAGGTTTGGATCCTTATTGGACGATCACTGGATATTTTAATGCAATTCGCGAGTTGGCTGGCGCTACTGCTCTTTATCGTCAAGACGTTCAAGAACAAATCCGGTTACTTCCTGGAAATATCCGCGAGTTAGCTGAAAATAACAAAGTTGAGCTGTCTTCTCGTACTGAATCGACAGAACTTCCCGAAATATTAGATACTTTAAATAGAAACTATCCGAATGCCCCGGACGCCCTTTTTACTACTTCTATGTTCGGTACTGGTATAGATGTTTCCAGACTGGGTCTGATGATTGTTCACGGTCAACCAAAAACAACCTCATCATATATTCAAGCAACTGGTCGTGTTGGAAGGAAATCTGGCGCTTTAGTTATTACCTTTTTCAGAGCTACCCGACCTCGAGACCTTAATCACTATGAATTTTTCACAAGTTATCACGCATCTTTGCATCGACACGTTGAACCTGTAACGGTCTCGCCATTTTCAAAAGGCGCTTTGGATCGCGCTGCTGGACCGGTATGTGTAGCACTTCTTAGAAATGGTATGCAGAATAGGTTGTTATGGTCACGCCCTACTTCCGCGCCTCTCTTTTCCGAATTCAGGACAAAGGCACCCGAAATATTACGTCTTCCTGAACTATTTGAACAAAGGGCCCAAAGTCAGCCAGAGTTCCGCAGACCTCCGAAAGGTGAAACAAAAAATCAGATTGAGTCAGCGTTAGATACTTGGAGTATAAAATCCAAACAAAATCCTGAGTTGGCCTATGTAGAATATGTTGGTTGTTCTAAGGCCGTAGTTCTGGGAGATCCCAAGCATGAATATCATCATCTTCCTAGAGTTTACAATAATTCGCCGCAATCAATGCGCGAAGTAGAAGAGGAGACGAAATTTCAGGTATGATACGATCACAAAAGATACGTCCGTCTCAATTCATACTTACTTTAGGTCCGGGAGCAATTTTAGAGGGAAAATACGGTCCCCGAATAATTCTATCTCCCAGTATTGGTTTATCTTCGGGTTCAGATTCATTTAATCCCTCTTTGTTTGAAATATCCGATCAACGTCTATCCAATGGTTTATTGAACGATACACGCATATTTCGACTTCCGGTAGAAGCGGAATCCGTCATGCCCTATAAGACAAATGCATTTCCCTCGTGGTCACTTTGCACCGAAGATTGGATTCTTCATAAGACTAAAAACAAGTGTCCTAGGTGCAAGGAATGGCGCAAAGGAGAGGAAATTCGTTTTATAATGACCTGTGCACATGGCCATCTTGACGACATTGATTGGAATTATGTTGTTCATAGAGGTAACCGGTGTTCCGGAGATTCTTTTGAGTGGACTGGTGGAAGTGCTTTAAAAAATGTACTTATAAAATGTCGAACTTGTGGTAAGTCCATTAATTTTGGTTCGATTTATAATCAAGAATGGGTGTGCAGTGGCAGATTCCCGGAGAGAGAAGCGTCACCTTATCCTGAAAGAAGCACTTGCAGCAAACCAGCAAAAATTATTCAGCGGCAAGCAACTAATTTACATATTGCCGAGTCGTCCTCTTTGTTTACCATTCCAAAATGTGCTACTAATTTGCATAAACTATTGATGAATTCTTCCATTTCTTCAGCAACTATTGCTTACCGTCCAACAAATTTAGAGACGCTAAAGACAATGCTCAGTAATTTAAAAAATGCTGGAAAAATTGGAGCGTATGAATACCAAGAGATCTTATCCAGCCCGTGGCATGAAATTGACGAAGCATTAAACGACATTCATAATCAGTCGTCAAAAACAGCTCCTTCATACTCCGGTTTGTTACGCCAAGAGTTCAAAGCCCTTGACGCGGCATCGATCAGCGGGTTTCCACCATTAACACATCGTCCCTCCACGAGAGTATTGTTTGAGGTTGATCCAAATTCAGTAATTGCAGCACATTCGGGCGGGTATAATTTCAAAATTACTCCAGTAAAACGACTAAATACCATTATTGTTCAACGAGGGTATCGAAGAATGGATCCAGTTGTCGGAGACTTCGTTGATATTGCATTCACCGATAGTGTTGGCACCAAGTGGTTGCCCGGTGTCGAGGTTCTCGGTGAAGGTATTTTCATTTCTTTTGATGAAGCGCATTCGCTTCCTGACCTTTCAAAACTTTCTTCGTCAGCTAAATGGTTGTCATGTATTGATCATGGAGAAAAATATCCTAACCCCCTCTTTCGATCAGAAGAAAAGGAAGAACTCGACCCCACATTTATTTGGTGGCATACGCTTTCCCATCTTCTTATCAGAGTACTTTCGATAGATTCGGGTTATTCTTCTGCTTCGATAAGGGAACGAATATATTTAGAAAAAAATTCAGGGGTTACTCGTGGAGGAATTATCCTTTATTCAGTTCAGCCCGGTGCAGACGGATCCTTGGGCGGTCTGATTTCATTAGTTCCATTATTCGAACGAATTCTTGAACGTGCATTTATCCTTGCAAAAGTATGTTCCAACGACCCTCTTTGTGAAGAACAGGAAAACATATTTGAGCTGGGAAAAAGTCATAATGGTGCATCATGTTATGGCTGCACGTATATTTCTGAAACATCTTGTGAACATCGCAACATGTGGCTCGATCGGGGGTTACTTTCTGGTAAATGACCGATAAAATTACTGTAGTTGCAACGGGTAAAACTATTGTAGGTAAAGGTATCCGATCGTTCGATACGGTACTCGAATCGTTGATTAAAGACGCTCGACACGATATTCATATCGCAGTTTATCAGTTCGGTTCGGGCGCGAAGCCACTTATTCTACTTTTAGAGGAAGCACTTAAACGCGGGGTAGAAGTTACAATTATTTCCAATGAGTATTCTAAACAGCCTTCTTCGGTTCGAGAAAAATTTAAAAGAATGAAGATGGCCTTTCCGTCTTCTTTTCATCTTTTCAGTTATGATTGTATTGATGGTATTCTTCATACTAAGGTATTTGTATTTGATTCAAAAAAAGTGATTATTGGCTCGGCCAATTTTACTTGGCGCGCCATGGTTAACAATGTCGAATTGGGCGTTCTTATCGAAGGAAGTACTGCAAATCAAATTCTAGATGCGATTTGCACTCTTGAAACAAATTTAGTAGAATAAGCGTATTTTGTTAAGGAATAACTCTTGCTTTTTTCCACCTTTCCATTGCCGGATCGAGATGGTCGGTGAAGAATTCTTCAAAAATGATTACGTTGACTGCTTTTGTATATTCTTCATTAGTGTTTTTAACATCTTTTGGAACGACGAGATAAATTCTGTTTGCAAGCATATCCTTCAATTGTTTGGATGAAATTTTGTCGTCCAATGTAGCTAGGAAAAATCCTCTGCCTCTGGTTCCTTCGGTTACTATCTGTCTCCATCTTTCACGCACGGTGCGTTTTGCGGTAAAGATTATGCAGTCTGGTGGATTCCGATCGTAGTATTCTTTGCTTGGCAGAATAAAGTCGGGTTTTCCGTCTATCACGCACTGTTCGGAAAACGGATATTTCAATTTTTTAAAAAGAATTTTAATTATATCTTCGAAACCAGACCCGGCTCTGGATTTTCTTGACTGTGTAAGTGAAAGAAAAAAATCGTCAAAAGTATCGAAATTTTCCTGTAAAAAACTTATTGTAGATTCCTTGTCGTATTCGTCTAACTCGTTTTCTACATATTCTTTTATTGCATGCTTCCAGGCAGACTTTTCCTTTTTCTGATATGTTTCATATGCCTGTTCTGATGTCTGTACTACCATTTCGCTGAAATTGTCTTTGATGTATGCGGTATTTTTTCCGCTTGTAATTGCATCGATGGTTTCGACGATTATGTCCTTTCCGTTTGGTATGTTTTTCTTTACCAGTTCAAACATGTTTTCCATTCAGTTTACCCTTATAGCGTTTTGGCAATTTGTTTTGCAACGGACGCAACAACCGGTACAACCACCGAATTGCCAAATTGTTTGTATGCTTGGGTATCTGAAACAGGGATTTTAAATGAATCGGGGAAGCCCATAAGGCGCGCGCACTCTCTAGGAGTCAGTCTTCGCGGATTTTTTCCTTTCTGGTAAATTAAAATCTCCGATCCGTCCTTGTTGTATCTTGCACTAAGCGTTCTGGTAATGCCGTCCAGATCGGCTATTCCGAATCCGAAGCCGTTTCCAAGGCGTTTGTGTTTTTCAGCGTATTTCTGAAGATAGTTCCAGAGCTTGTCGCTAAGCGTGTATTTGTCATCTACTTTCGGTTCAAGAATATTTCTGAGTTTTGGATGTTTGTCGATTATTTCCGGAAAAGTAAATGACGTTTTTTCTTTGAAGCCTACTATGAATATTCTTTCTCTGTGTTGAGGAACAAAATATTTTGCGTCTATGATTTTTTCACAAACAGTATATCCCAGTTCTTCCAGCGTTCCACGGATTACTTTGAATGTCTCTCCGTCGTTGTGATTTTTCAAGTTTTTTACGTTTTCAAGCATGAACGCTTCGGGTTGTTTATCCTCAAGAATCCTGGCTATCTCGAAAAACAAAGTGCCCTGGGTTATATCCTTGAAACCGTGCGGTCTTCCAAGGCTTATTTTCTTTGAAACTCCGGCTATGGAAAACGGTTGGCAGGGAAAACCAGCAACGAGGACGTTATGGTCCGGAATGTCGTCGGAGGCTATTTTTGTAATGTCTCCTTCGGGTAATTCTCCAAAATTTGCATTATACGTGATTTGGCTGTATTTGTTGTATTCCGAGGAAAATACACAGTCTCCTCCGGCGGCTTCGAATCCCATTCGGGTGCCGCCGATACCTGCAAACAAGTCGATAAAAGTAAATTTTTTCTTCATTGAAACCTACTCGCGAATTTATCGATTACTTTTTTCATTTTTTCAGGATTGGGTTTTCCTTTTCTGATATCATGTTCCCAGATTACAATTACTTTCCATTTTGCTTTTCGCAGTGCATTTACTACTTTGGTATCTCTTTGTCTGTTTCCTGATATTTTGTCGGTCCAGAACCGGGTTCTTGTCTTGGGTGTAAATCCGCATTTCTTGCAGCCATGCCAGAAACAGCCGTGAATAAACACGGCTATTCTTTTTTCTGGAAATATTATATCCGGACGTCCCGGCAGACTATTTTTTATCCTGTATCCGGTCAGTCCATTGCTTCGTAAAATCTTTCGAAACGCAACTTCTGGAACGGTATTTTCGCTCCTTATTCGCGACATTATTTCGCTTCTTTTTTTCTTTGATACAGTGTCCAGAGAATCACACCGAATCATTATCCTTTTTGTATTCAATAACAAGAGCATTGATCTTTGTTTTCTTATATTTGCTTTGGAAGCGTATTGCCACTGTTTTTGTCTATAGGACAGACGTAGGTCATAGGGTTCACCGGAACCGTCACTGCGAAACGTACTTAACCCGTCGTCATTACCCTTAGTATTGTCCGTTCCAAGAGGGGGTTGCAGTGTCCTTTTGCATTCGCAGGTATTCGCCAAAAGACAGGCAAAAAGTGCGCGCGCTAGTGCTTAATCTTACGAGTTTTTACCCCGGGATCCAGAAGTGGCTTGACGAAAAGGAACTGGACCGGCTTGACCGGAGGGAAAGCGTCGGTTTTGTAGTAGAACAGGACGACGACATAGCCGGGGTATCCCTTTCAGGGTACGAGAAAAAGGAAGCCAATCTGGTGAAACTCAGGACTTTCTACCTGAACAAGGAGAACCAGAAGAACGCCATAGGCAATTACCTGCTTGAAATCACGCTGGATTACTGGGCGAAGCAAAAGGCAAGCGAGATTTTCGTTTCATTTGCGGAAGAAGAACTGGGCCTGCTTGCGCCGTATTTTGAAAAGTACGGTTTCACTCTTTTCGACAAGAAATTGGGTGCCTATCGAGAAGGGAAATACGAGTTTTACATGAAAAAAATCATGTGCTACGGCGCGATTCCCTGGAATTACTTTGTTGATTTCTTGCAAGACTGTGCTACAAGACTTGGGTTTGATATCGTCTCCTGCGACGTTGATAGTTTGATGCTTCAAAACACCAATGCTCTTCCGGAACAGCGCTCCTTCTTTGTAAAGGTAGTCAAAGAGCCAGGCGCGGATGCAATCAAAGCGTGCAAACTAGAAAAGGAAAAGGCAGGTTCCGATATCGGAGTCCTGATTTCTTTCGAGTCGTTCCCGACACCGACCATGGATTCCGAGGTCAAGATTTTCGACGGTTTTGATGTTGAGCGGTTGTTTTATCCGGGCGTTTTGACAAGCGAGCGAGCAGAACCGGCGTTCATTCAACCGATATTTCGGGACTATTCACGGGAATTGTTTTTCAGGGGAGAGCAACAGGTGCGCTTGGGCACTCCGCCGAAAGTGTCCATGCGTTCTGAAAAAGTATATTACAAGAAACCTCCGGCGGAGCTTGTCCGCGGTCAGGTTTTCCTGGTGTATGAGAGTGCTTCGTCGAAAAAGATTATCGGCGAGGCGAGAGTTAAAGAAGTCTGCAAGTTGAATTACTTGGACGCGTTCAAGCGTTTTAGCAACAGGGGCGTTCTGAAACCTTCAGAATTGAGGGAGCATTCGGACGACGAGGAGAATACCTTGTGCATAGTTTTGAATCATACGATTCAGTACAAGCATCCGGTATCGATTGAAGACTTAGGTTTGTCGGTTCCGCAAAGTCACGTTTTCATTGGCAATTCCACGTTGACAGACATCAGAAAGAGGGGTGGATATTTTGGCTTCGAAGAAAGCAAGGAAAAGAAAGCAGGTAATAATGCTCTCGATTAAGCCGGAATATTCAAGCAAAATCAAGTCAAAAACCAAGACCGTTGAATTGAGAAAGCGCATCCCCAAGGTCATGCCTGACGTTATTCTGGTCTACGAGTCCGCGCCGACAAAGTGCCTTTCATATGCGGTTCGTGTTACTCACGTTCATTCTGCATCTGTACCCGAGCTTTGGAAACAGGTCGGCAGTGTTTCGGGGATTACAAAGAAGGAGTTCTACGCTTATTTTGGCGAGAGGCCCAAGGGGTTTGCTTACGGGCTTCAGAAAATCCTCGATCTTCCCAAACAATTTTCACGAGAGGATTTGCTAAGTCAGGGAATTTTCCCGCCGCAGGATTATTGCTTTGTACCGGAAGCTTTTGCGGATGATTTACTCGATTGAGCTTGTAAGATAATCCGGCGTTTAAAATGCGAGACGCGTATAGGCAGAGTATCGCTGAAGAGTCGCTAGCGAGTGCTAGAAAAAAACACGTTAGTACTAAACCCGGCTTTAATCGGGGGATTTACTTTACTCATAAGTTTGATGACTGTTGGCGTGCGTTTGATGCTTATCTCAATTCAGAGTATCCTTCTAATAGTGTTCAAGATCGTTTGGATTCCTTCAAGGTTAAGTATCAACTTTGGTTTAAGCAAAATTATTCCACGTTTTCTGACGGTTTTCAATCTGCAATTAAGACGTTATCTGAATATGCAATCCTTGACATGCGGCATAAACCGCGGGATTCGATATCACTTTCCGACGTAACGAGTCTGGACCAACTTATCGAAGTGATATACCGGATTCGTTGTAATTTAGACCATGGCGGCAAGTTGATGTCTGAAGAAAAAAATATTATTTTAGTAGAAAATGCTGCGTTTGTATTGTTTGAATTGATGGAAAGAATAATGTCTGATTTCGAAAAGAAATAGTTGATTAATCAAGCGTTCGATCATCTCTTCCAGAAGCTCTTTGTCCGAATAAACGTCTTCTGCGCCACTAACAAATCGTAAAAGAAGTCGTGCTCGTTCTTGTGCATCCTTGACAGGAGACGAGCTGCGGTTTCGGGGCCGATTCCAAAGACCTCTAGGGCAATCACTGCGCGCATCCCATACGTTGCGATGAGACCCGCGACGGCAAACATATCAGCTTCTTTTTTCTTCTTCGTCGCCGAGGTAAACGCTTCTGATTTTTCTGCAGGCTGAGCTTCTGAGGCAAATGCCATCCTGGCCTTCTTTCCTTTCTTCTTTGCCTTCGTTCTCGTTGCCGTCCCTTGCTTCCAATTGTCCAAAATCTCCTTTCTTTCCTTTTCCTTCAGGATTTCCTCGTAATCGCTTGTTGTCACTTGAGTCGAGGCGCAGAATGGGCAGGTAATTTTCTTATTCCAGTCTTCTGAAAGGCTCACGGAAAAAGATTTGTGGCAAAACGTGCAGACAAGGCGGCTGGTTTTTTCTTTCGTCGAGGAGACAAACTGCTCCAGCGAGTCTTCCGAAGGCTCGATTTCAGCTGCGGAAACGTCGTGGGAGAAGGCGGAGTCAAGCATCGCCTTTGCAAGGGGCGAGGCGGTTGAAAATGATTCGGAGAGTGCGGATGCTGATGAGGATGAAGATGCGACCACCACGACCCGCGTCTTTGAGCCGACCCGCAGGGTCGAGTAAAGCGCCTTCAGGCGAGGCAAGTCAAACTTGTCCTTCAAAATCTCGTCCATAGCCTCCAAGAACACGGGCGAGGACTGGTAGCGTTCAACCAGCCTGCGAAGTGCGTAGGGGTTCTTGAAGGGAGTCGCCTTGCGCGGCAGCACGCCAAACCTTTGGGCGACATGAAAAAACCTCGCTCGCAAGAGCGGGGTAGAAGAGACGCTTTTCTCAACAGCATAGGCAAAAGCCTCCGGAGAGAGCGCAGAGATCAACGCAGCGAGCCGGGATGCGTCGTAGGGCTGTTCAAAGTCAAGCAGAATCCCGTAAGTGCCAGGACGGGTCCGCACGCGGTTCTTAGTTTGGGAGAGCAGGTTGGAAAGGCATATTGCGAAGGCCTCGTTGAACGCATCCCCAAGGAAACAATGAACTGCAATGCGCTGGTTAGGCAGGTTTTCGACAAAAATCTCGCCGGGCGTGGCTTGGAATGCCTTTGCCTGGCTTGATGCGAGGGAGTGAATCTTGGTCGCGGCGGTTGGATTGCAGTTGTACTTGGAGGAAATCTCGTCAACGGACAGCCGGGATGCAAGGGCTAGGAGCTGGCAAACCATCGACGCGGTTGATGGGGATACGGGTATTTCTTCGCCTCTCCACTCGGGTATTGCTGCGGTGTAGTCTGTGGACTGCTCGACTGCGACTTCGTCTTCGGATACCGAGAGCACTTTCCAGGGCCGGCCGCGGGAGATGAACGTCGCGCCTATTGCCAGAAACTGGGCTGCGAAGTCCTCGTCCAGCACGCCCATTGACTTGTTAGTTGAGGCGTTGCGCACGAAGAGGTTCTTTTTGTCCGAGATTGTGGAGACGTTCTCATAGTAGTACAGGAGCGTGCGGGGCATCCGGCGCAAAGCAAGGGCCGACAGGTCGGCATCAGTGGCGTCCTCCAGCACGGGCAGGTTTTTGCCAATGCCGAGGTTGAGGATGCGTTTTCGGGACAATTCGAGGCAAATGTCGAAGTATTCGCGGCTAGTTACAGAGGCAAATGCGGGTGAGGTTGCGAGTATGGAGCGCACCTGTCCGAGGGTGGTTTGCGGGTGCAGGTCAAGAACAGTCCCTACTATTGCGTGCGCAAGCACGTCCCGGCAGGGCCTTTGCTCGTGGCGCGGCTCCAGCTTTCGCTGCTTTGCTTGGATGCACAGGACTGCTGATTCTGCGCAATCCAGCGCGTCAGCAGACAGCACGATTCCGGATGGCACCAAGTGGGTGCGGTGGCCGCTTCTTCCTACCCTCTGCAGGAGGCGGGTGGATTGACGAGGGGAAACGATTTGGATGACCAGGTCAACGTCGCCGATGTCGATTCCCAGCTCTAGGGAGGAGGTGCATACGATTGCCCGGAGGCCTTCGGGGTGCTTGAAGGCGTCTTCCGTCTCCTTGCGGGCTGCTGTGGATAGCGAGCCGTGGTGAACTGCGACGAGTTCGGACAGGTCGGGCTGTTGGTGCAACTGCGACCCCAGCCACTCGGCATTCGAGCGGGTGTTGGAAAAGATGAGCGTCTTCTTGTGCGAAAGCACGAGTTCGCGGATTCGGGCTATCAATGGGCTGGATTTTGAGGAATTGGCGGCATCGGCAGGCTTGGAAAGGGCATTTGTTGCTCCTGAGACTTGGGTTTTCGGCTTCTCGATGCACTCAACAGAGAGCTTGTATTCTCTTTTTTCGTCTAGAACCGAAGCCACTGCAGAGGTGGAAAGTGTTTTCGCCGCCTTCTCTGGCTCGGCAATCGTCGCTGAGAGACCGACTAGCTGGATTGGCTGTAGGGCCTTTTTGCGTAGCCGGGCGATTGAGAGTCCAAGCTGGATTCCTCTTTTTCCCTCTAGGAGCTCGTGGTATTCGTCAATGATTACAAAGCGAGTTGAGGAAAGAGCGGGGGAGAGCTTGGCGTGAACAAGCACAGAGCAGAGAGTCTCCGGAGGGGTAATCAGGAACTGCGGGGGATTATCGGCCTGTTTTTGCCTCTCAGACTGGGGCGTATCCCCATGGCGAACTGCGAGGTGGATTCCCAGCTCGGAACACCACTTTTCTAGACGCAAAAGGATGTCGCGGTTAAGCGCGCGCAGGGGAGTGACGTAGATGGCCAGTATTCCCCAATCATTCCCCGCGCGCTTGAGGCGAGCGAGTTCTGAAAATATGGGCATAATGGCGGTTTCCGTCTTGCCGTAGCCCGTAGGAGCGACTACAAGCACGTCCTTGCCAGAGAGGATTTTGGGAATGGCAAGAGTCTGGATGTTCGTAAGCGTAGTGATGCCGAATTTTTTGGCTGTCGTTATGACGAGGGGGTCAAGGGAGTGGTCCATTTGTGAAAAAATCATTTCCAGAGGGAGAAACGGGCAGCTTTTTTTCAAAACCAAGCTTCCGGGTTCCTCCGATTGCGTTTTTTAGAGCGTGCGGTATGCTTCGTCGCGTTTTCGCACAAGCATCAAGGTAATTTTTTCCCCTTCTACTTTGTAAATCAGCCGGTATTTCTCAAAACGCAGCCTGTAGTGGAGGGGGTATCCTTTGAGGGGCTTGAACCGGTGCGGGTCTTCGAGCAGCTTTCCTATGACGTGCTCCAGGTGCTTCCTAGAGGCGGAATCGAGCGATTTTGCGTCCTTTTGGAATTTTTCCGTATAGTGCAGCTCGAACGTCCGGTTCACCCCAATGCATCCTTTATTGACTTGGCCTTGTGCACCTTTTCCTTGCCCGTGCTTATGTCGCGTTCCAGGCGTTCCAGCTCGCGCAGATCTGCTGCAAGGGCCCTTTCCTCGTTAGCCACGAGGCAGTACTTGTCGTTCAGCTCGAGGATGCCCAGGCGAAGCGCCTCTGCTTTGGTCTTGACTATGCCCCGGGCCTGCGCCTCGTTGATGATTTTCTCAACATAGCCATCAAAACGCATGCTGATGTTCATAGAATCCCTCCGTTAGGGATATTATATTAAAACGCAATTAAAATGATATGTTTTTTATTGTGTTTTAATGTTTTTCTGCACTTTTGACTCTTGCAGGCACCCCGAAAGCAAATGCCTCGGGCGGGAATAAAAAACGGTCCGGACTTTCTTTCCGTTGAATTCGCATTCCCCAATGCCGCCATAGGCAGAATTTTACAAAAAAGGAGGAAGAATAGGCCTTCTTTAGCCGGTTTTCCCTCTTACGAGGGGAAAACCGAGGGTAAAACCTACTGTACCGTGATGCCCAGGAGCTTGAGTATGATGAGCAGGCCCACTCCGGCAAGGCCCAGGATGGCCGTAATCAGGACGCTGATGAGGTTGATCGGGAGGTTCAGCGCGTCCATCTGCAGCACGCCTGCGAGGTAATTTATCACAAACAGGGCGATAAGTCCGAATACCGTGTTCATCAGGACTTTTTTGAGCCAGCCGAGTATGAATATGCCAAGAATGATGGCGCCAACTCCAAGCAGTCCCATTCCCGCAATCTCGGGCAGTCCTAGAGCTAAAATGGCCATTTTCATTCATCCCCAACACGCCCGTACGAGGGCGGATTTACCTAGATAGCTTTAGGCAGTTTTTGCATCTAAAGCGTTCCGCTTAGAGGCGATTTCGGGATTTTTGCGATTTTTTTGGGATTTTATTGTTTTGGCAGTTTTTGGATTTTGGGGGTTTTCAGCCATTTTTTCAAATATTTTTCAGGCGGTTTTTGGTTCGATTTTTGGCCAATTTCCCTGGCCGTTTTTCATGCAACTTTTAATGCCGTTTTCTGTTTGACTTCGTTTGCCCAAACTCCGAGTTAGGCACTACTAATTACCTCTAGTCAAAAGTATATTTTGTTTACATTTGATACTTTTGATGCAACTGTAATCGCCCGCATTTTCCGGCATCCTTTTAACCTCGCTTCCCCTAATTATTTCCATGTCAAAACTGGTGCGAATCGACGCCGAGACTTATCGGGGCCTCACCTGCTATGCCGGCAGGCTGCAGTCGCGCCTGGGCAAGCCGGTAAGCCTCAACGCTGCGTTGGGCTACCTGGTTGCAAAGGCCGAGGCCAAGACTCCGGGGTATATACGCTTGCTGAGGCAAAAGAAATCTCCTGCAGGACGGCCCAAGAAGGCTGCTCCCAAGGTAAAGCAGAAGCCTGTATCGAAGCCAAGCTTCAAGAAAAAGAAATGATTATTTTTCATACTGGTATGAACTGGTGATTTTATGGAAAAAACCGATTCAAAAGACAAAAAACGCCTCAAGCCCGAGCTCCACTTCTCGCAGTACTCCTCGTACGGAATCCAGAAGGACCTGGAAAAGGACCTGCACGCCAAGGCAAAAGTATTCGGCCTGCCCTCGCAGGACCTCATCCTGAATGCGGATGACGTGGTCAACAAGGACAATGCCGAGGATCGCGTCGAAGTTTTGGGAAAGAAGTTCGGCATGCGGCCTCAGCAAAAGCACTAACTTATTCATATTGGTATGAAGTGATTTTATGGCAGCAAAACCCCTGTTGACCCTGTCCCAGGCGGAAAAAGAGATGCAAAAAAGGCCCATTGGCGAGTACAATGCCAATGCAAAAATACGCGAGCAGATGGCATCAAATCACGAGTTTTCAAAAATCATCACCGGGCTTTCAAATGAGAATGCAGTCAAGCTTCGCGCGAGACTTGCAGCTGAAAAGCTTGGACTTACGAAGACTCCAAATTATGAGATGATCCAGAAGAGGATGATGGAAAACCCGAAGTCAATCGCCTTGCTGATGGCGGCAAAAAGGGGCAATTTCGGGCTAAGAGAGCCTCATCGTTAGTTCATACCAATATGATTGGATTCAACGCAATCCCCAACTCAAACGTTCATACGTGTATGTTCAAAATGCCAGGATTCGTTTCTTTCAGGCAGTTCGTGGCACTTAGGCAGGGGTCCGCTGCAGGTAACCTCAAACGTTCATACATTGATGAAGTGTTGCAGAAAGAGGAAAATAGGAAAATTCATTCCGGTATGAACGTTACCAAATCGATTTGTGCAAACAATACATTCGACTTGGTATGAACGTTATTTACCTCTAGAAAACTCGTTTTTTGCCCAGGAAAGAATCTCCAAACACGCCGCAGGGTCGTGCCGCACAACAATTTTCATGCGCCTTTTTGCAGAAACCGACTTGCCTAATTCGGCCATCTTTTGAGCCATCGGAAGATTGCTGCGGTAAATCCTTGTCCAGTCCGCCATCGCCTTCTTCTCCAGCTGCAACTCGTACACAAACCCGTCGCAGGCAAGAATGTCAAAATCCCATTTCAGCTTGACTCCGGTTTTTGGCGCAATGTTCATCTTCTTTAAAAATTCGGCAAAATGCCTGTCGATTTCAGTGTCTCCCCTGCAGAGGGCAAAACCGCCCTTCTTGGCAAGAACTGCGGCAATAACTGCCTGCTCCTTTGGGGTAATGTAGGAAACCGGCCACATGTTCTGGCAGATTATGACTGCCTTTTGCCTGTCCGGCCGAATCTTTCTGGCTTCCTCGAAAATCCAGTAATATGGAAGCGCCTTTGGCCCGAAAAAGTCGTACTCCTCGCACTCGCCCAGCGCAAGTTCGCTCGGCAGCTTCTTGTCTCCGACCCAATAGCGCATGTCAAGCTCGCGCGTATCCTCCTTCTGCTTTGCAATCCACTCCGGGCTTATTGCGTACTTTCCCGTGGAGCCCTTTGAAATCACGCCCCCGTCCGCAAGGTGCAAAACGACCTTGCGCACGCCCTGGTAGGTGATTTTTTGGCGGAAGTTTTCCCTCACGTTCTGGAAGATTTCAGCAACCGAAAGCGGATGCCTCTTTGTAAGCACAAGAAAGACTGCTGCTTTGGTGTTAGGCGATTTCGATTCTGAAAGCAGGGACGGGTCCACAATAATCAGTCATTGTGGGTCTATATTTTGCTTTCACTTATTCGCAAACTTCGCCGCGTGCGCCTGGAACTTGATGCCGCCAACTTTATTCCAATCAACATTCGAAAGATACGCCTCGATGTACTTTGCGCGGTCCGGGCCATAGTCGCCGTAATAGGCGTGCTCGAAAACATCAAGCGCAAGAAGCGGGACCGCACCCCACACCGCGCCCTGATTGTGCGAGTCGCAAAGGTAATTGTGCAACCTGCCATCAGACGGGTCGAGGCAAAGTATTGCCCAGCCAAGCGAGGACTTCGCGGTTGCCACCATGTCCGCTTTCCAGTTTTCAAAGGAGCCGAAGTCAGCAATGATGGCCTTTCCGATGGCGGAATTCTCATCAATCTTGCCGTCGCCGCCGAGCATATCCCAATAGAGTTCGTGCAGGATTTGTCCGGACGCGTTGAAAGTTTCCTTGCGCTTCAGCTCGCCGAACTCCGAGTAATTGGCATTGGCCTTGGTCTTGTCGCAAGCATCCAGTTTCTGCACGACCTCGTTTCTCTTCGCAACGTAGCCCGCATAATGCGTGTCGTGGTGCCTCTTGTCAGTAGCCTCGCTGATTCCCTTCTGCGAACCGTACGCAAAGGGAAGCGCCTTTACCTTGTGTTCGAACGCCATCACAGACCACCTGTCGCAGCTTCTTGCCGCGCTGCTACACAAGACTTTTCCTTTCGCCCGTTATAAACCGCTTCCAGTCCCGTCCGGCCTTCTTATTTTCGGCTGTTTTTTATTTGAGCCCTGCTTTGCCCCTACTAAGGGTGATTCCTATGGGTAGAGAATTGGTCGGAATTATGTTTGCGTTCGTGTTTGCGCTGCTTTTGCCTTTCGCTGCTGCGGTCGACGCCACTACAACCGCGTCGGGAACCGCGGGCGGTTCGGGCGTGGCGACTTCTGTAATCTATACGCACGTCGGAGGCGAGTTCAAGTTCACCGAGTACGCAAACCCCAGCACCGGCTACAACTGGGTCGTGTCTGTTGACGACCCCAAGGTAGTGGCGTACAACGGCAACAAGGAGGCCGGGTGCCAGGATTCGGCCACAACGTCCGACGGGCTCACGGTGGTTTCAGTTGGAAGCGGGTGCAACTACACCTACTACTTCAAGGCGATTGCGGAAGGAAAGGCCACGGTTACCATGAAGTACATGCGCTCGTGGGATTCGAGTTCGGTGGTGAGCAACAAGCAGACCACCGTGGTTGTGACTTCGGCCAACGCCACGGTCTCGGCAGTCCCGGACTGCCGCGATTACTGGTGGTTCGACAACTCGCAGAAGTATTGCCAGCAGAAGAAGTTCTGCGGAGCGTTCATGTACTACGGCCTGAGGACGTTT
>Ga0074195_1002493_pt1 | contig 20376 bp, 16 predicted proteins | sample EPASupsiteHSE623_FD_64525 | JGI IMG/M metagenome (GOLD analysis project Ga0074195, IMG submission 64525) | Bioremediated contaminated groundwater from EPA Superfund site, New Mexico - Sample HSE6-23 | ecosystem: Environmental > Aquatic > Deep subsurface > Groundwater > Contaminated ...
ATTACATAGTCACTTTGTGGAATATGCGTATGCGTTCTGAACAAGCAGCTCGCCGCCGCCAAAGGCGAGCGCGAGCGCACCATGCTCCAGTGCCAGATCGATGCGCTGGGGGCAGATCGATGCCCTGGTCTACGAGCTGAACGGGCTGACAGAGATGGAGATCTGGATTGTGGAGGAGGCTGCAAAGTAACGAGCGGAAAGCAAAGCTCTGAGGGATGAATGGACGAGGATCTAAATCATGGTGGCGGCGGCGAAATGACGCCAAACCCAGCGAAAAATTTATCCTCTGTCAAGTTCTATCCGTGAGTGAGGAAAACGGCGTGACAGAAGATGTAGTCGGCCAGATCTACGATCCGGACAAGAACCAGCTCCCCTACGGCGGCGCTGTGGACATGAACGGAAAGATCGTATGGGCTGTAACCAAAGAGGAAGCTGAGGCTACGAGGGAGCGAATCAGGAAAGCCTTCGGCAAAAAATGAAACACGTAGCCGTTGACTCTGATATATTCTTCTTCTCTATCGGTCAGGACAAAAGAGATAGAAACGTGCTTCTGGCATCCAGCCTTCTGGAGCACATCGATAACCATCCTGAACTTGAGCTTTGTGTTCCTTTCTCGGTTCTGGCCGAGACTGTTTTCAAGACATTAACGTCCGAGAAAGAAAGCACAGATCCTAACAGGCTTGAGCATATCACGGCCTTGATCGAGCTGTGGAGAAAATTGGAGATCAAGTTTCTTCTGCCGAGCAATGAGGCTGCCGAAACGTCGTTGGATACTGCCAGTCACGCCCGCTTAGTCTCTGGTGGAGCGCATGCTCAATCGGCACTTGCAGCTCGTCGCAGATAATTTTTAAATAAGAAAATGTTTCGCCCATTAAGATTAGCAATAGGCGAAAAGTGCTTTAAGGATCAAGAGGTCGCTTATCTTTATGAACGCTGAGGTGGCGGTGATCGGCGGAGTGGGCTTCGATATTGAAGGCCTGGCCGACGAGATCGAAACTGATTACGGGAAGGTCAAAGTTGAGTTCACCAGGTTCAAGGGACATAAGGTTGTTTTCATCTCCAGGCACGGCGATGGCCATCTACCGCCTCATAAAGTAAACTACAGGGCCATGATCTCTGCAGCCAAGATGTCTGAGGCCGTGCGGGTTATCTCCATCAACACTGTCGGCAGCATGTCTTACCATCCCTTAGGCAGCTTCTTCCTGCCGCTTGATTTCGTGGAGTTCACCAGGTCCCGGCCGAACACCTTCTTTGAGGATAGAGCCGTCCACGTAGATATGACCACCCCCTACTGTCCAGAGCTTCGTTCCTGCCTGGCCGATGCAATTCATGATCTTGGGCTGACGTACCACGAAGGCGTCTATGCCTGTGCCGAGGGGCCGCATCTGGAGTCGCCTGCTCAGATCAGGATGATGCGACAGTTCGGAGACGTGGTGGGCATGACCGGCTACCCAGAGGTAGTGCTTGCCAGGGAGGCAGGCCTTTGCTATGCGTCGCTTTGCATTGTGACCAATCCGGCCTGCGGTATGGCCGGTGGATTGACCTTGAGGATCTCTGACATATCAGAGCTTATGAAGAGCAGCAATGAAACCGTCAGAGAGATCATCTCTCTAACGGTGCAGAAAAAGCCCTTGGAGGGGCCCTGCAATTGCAGAGACGCCCTCACTGGCGCCAGGCTTTAGCCTTTTTTTCCTCGGGCTTTCTCTACGTTCTCTATATCCTCTGCATTCACATATTCTCTGCATTCTCTAACTCTCTGCCCTCTCTACATCACTCTGATCAGAACGCTGGATTGAGCTGAGTTGCCGGCAGAGTCCGTGACCCTGAGTATGAGATTGTGTTCCCCTTTGGACAGCTCAGAAGCTTTCATGCTAAAAGACTTTTCAGATGAGAGCGGCCCGTCAATGTTCGATGTCCAGGAGTATGTGTAGGGTCCCTTTCCGCCCTTTACATCAGAGAAGAAATCGAAATCGTCATTTCCCACGAGGATATCACCCGGCCTTGGGGAAGTTATGGCTAACAAAAGCTTGTCTTCCCCTGTGCTGGCCTGGCCGGAGACTGTTTTGATATCGGCTTTGTCACCGCTGCTATTATCGTTCTTATCAACGCATCCCGCGCAGAGCAAAGCTAGCAATAAAATCACTAATGCTGTCTTATTCATGAGCTAATCAATGCATTACGAAGATATAGCTCCTTCTGCGAGAGGCAATATCCAGACCGCATTCATTTTCCTCTTTCGGGGCGAAAAGAAAGTGCCGTCTTTCAATTCATGAGGCCTCTGGAAGTGCCCTGTAAACGGGAGAGAGGCAGGACTCTATCAATCATCCTTATGTCTTCCCTTGGCGACGATTAACGCGAAGCTGTGGTCTATATATATTTTCATGTGCAATAAATTGAGGTATATGGTAAATTTAGAAAAAGCATATAAATATCGGAGTTTCGATCAGCACTATGCCCTCTGAGCAGCGAGTCAATACCTTGCGGCCAGGAGATGTATTCAGAGACTGGCTTATCGGCGTTCTGGGGGATAGAATAAGAAACAAGAGATGCGATGTTGCGGTCTATAAGATGAGCCCCGCCTCGCATACCGTCTGTAGATACGAGTTCATTGGCGAGAACTACAGCGTTATTGCCAAATTTTATGCGGAGCCTACTGGGGTCACAAAGAATTACGACCCCGTCCGTTCTATGGAATGGGAACGCAAGATGCTCAAGAGAGCGGAGCAGATCATAGGTACTCCACGGTATATAGCTGCCAGGAAGGATTTCAACTGCGTCCTGGTGACAGAGTATGTGCGGGGTAAGCCGCTCTACAAGTACATGGAAACTGAGAAAGGCCTTTATGATAAGCTAACAGCAGTGGCTCATACGCTCCGGAAGCTGCACGAACACACTAGATCCCACTATCACAAGCAGTACGAATTCGCTCATTTTCATAAAATGCTAGACCAGCTTAAACTCGATCCGTCTGCCAGACTAGAATATAACCGTCTGCTAGGGGACTGGTGGTACAGCACTCTAATAGATCAGCCCTATGGGTGTATGATCCACAACGATGCCAACCCTGTGAACTATGTTTTCGATCATGATAAGGTCTACGTCTTGGACTTCGAAAGTTCTTGGGATCATGCCAACTTTGTCCATGACCTGGGAATAGTAGCAGCTGAACTGAAGTATTTCTTTGCTTTTCATAAGGAGAGTGATCAGAGAGCAGAGCCTTACATCGGCCACTTCCTTTGGCATTACAGCCAAAGTGAGGGGGAGTTTCGCAGGATAACTCAGGCCTTGCCGTTCTTTATGAGTCAGGGATTGCTTAGGATGGCAAGGTTAGGTCTCGATTCCGATAGATCTGCCTATATCTTCTGGGAGGCCCTTGCATGTTTGAAGGCGAGACACTGAAATTAAGGTACTATCAGCATTGGTTAATAGATGCTGAAAGTTGCAGTCCTAGCAAAGGATGGAGGAGCTCTTCTCCAGGATCGTTCGGCAGCATGCCTTACGATCCATTATCGATTTTGTTTTAAAAATAAGGCTGCATATCAGTTCATATAAAAAATTTTTCTGACGACCCCAGCTTTCCTGCCGCCAGAGCAATTAGGAACTACTAAAGCGTTATAAATTGAGGGCCGTTCCATCTGAAGTCTGGCCCTGAGTCACGCCAGAAGAACGCCAGCTGGCCATCAGCCTGGGCTACAAGCTCCAGGTGCCCCGGATCTCCCCAGTTGCTCTGGATAAGGGATACGGCGTCGACCTTCCCCAGGTTCATGCCGAACATAAAGGGCCCGTACCAGTGCAGGTGTTCATCATCATTGTCCCTCCACCAGTGAGCAAGGCCTCCTGATGCCAGAGGTGAAACAAGTTCGAAGTTACCCTTATTGCCGAAGCTGCTCTGTATCATCGAGGGCGTTCCAGCTACGCCTATATCTATGGTGGACGGACCATGCCAATCCGACTCCATCCCTGAGTCGCGCCAAAAGAAGACCAACAGATCCCCTGAGCGCGCCACAAGCTCCAGATTTCCTGGCTCTCCGAAGTTGCTTTGGATCAAGGTCACAGCATCAAATATGCCAGCATCGGTTGCGAAATCGAAGGGACCGAGCCATTTTAGAGCTGGACGGTTATTATTCCGCAGGTAATAAGAGAAGCCTCCATTGGCTCTGGGAACCACCAATTCGAAGTTGCCTATACCTTCAGACCTATTCTGGACCATAGCAGGATTTCCGGAGAATGCTGGAACAAGAGACTTCTCGGAGATCTGGCTCGGACCGTGCCACTCGAACGCGTGTCCTGGATCACACCAGAAATGCATTAGATTATGGCCGCCTACGTCCACTGCTGCAAGCTCTAAGTTGCCCATCTCCCCGAAACTGCTCTGAATTAAAGATACACTTTCAATTATGCCGGCTTCTATGCCAAAGACGAACGATCCATGCCAGGGGAGCCTATCGTCGTCATTATTGCGCCAGTACCGCGCTAAGCCTCCAGGTGGTAGAGGTACAACAAGTTCGAAATTTCCTTTACTCCCGTAGGTGCTCTGAATCAGCGAAGGACTTCCATAGACTGGTCCGCGAAGAACGATCTCTTCCCTAACCTCGGCCGCTTCTGGCTCTTGCGTGACTGGCGTCTCTTCTCTTGCCTTTTCTTCTTTTGCTTTTACAGGTTTCTTCAACCTTCTGGTTTGTCTCTTCGTTTCGGTGTCTATGCCCACGGTCTTCTTTGGCTTCTTTGGCTCCTTGAGAGCTTTCCCCGGCATCTGTTAACTCCTCTTATCCCTTTGTAGATGAGTTCAAGGCACGATTAAGCAAAAGGTATCTTCGAGATCGTTTGAGATATAACCGCCCAAATAAAAATTAGGGCAGAAAGCCAGTACATATCGCAGATATATTCTCCTTGCAGAAATTAGCAAGGCAATGGCTTACAGCGACCTCCTTTTCTTAAGAGGTATGCCCTATCACAGGGCTTCCCCAACCTCTTACTCGATTTATATATTGCATTACTACTACTTGAATATTAGCACAGACTTATTCCTTAGGACTGAATCTTAATTTCATTACAATTTTAAATTTCAAAACAAAGAATCTCTGCAATCCTCTGCAACACTGTGAAACTTCTCACAACTCTCACAATGATCGTGAAGCTGCTCCTCAGCTTCGCCTGACCTGAGTTGGACGATACATTCTCTTTCGGCACTTTTCTTTATCCGACCGGCGTTCGTTTCCTTAATTTCACCCCCACTATGCAATTTTTAAAAAAAGGGAAATTTATACGTTTTTTATACTAATCTATACATGGTTATTGCATTAACTCTCACTTCCTGGCGAAAGAAAGGCAATTTGATAATTAACGTTTGATATTATGTTATTCATCATTTATGATATATCAATCGATTAAAAGAAAAATTTTAGATTACTAAGATAATAATCAATTTCGTCGTTATGATTACAATTAAACATATATCTTAAGTTATTAGCATAAACATGGAATCTAATAGAAAATATTTTAATCTAGCAAAATAATTTAATTAGATCTAATATAATAAATGTATTTTTTATGGATATTGGAATTGCCTTAAAATGGGAGCAATTTTATGAAATGATATTTCCATTGAATAGTCTATAAGCTAGGATGCAAATTTGTATTTATAATAATTTTTGGATTCTAGTTTCGACTATTTAATATTCCTATAGATTGCTGGAGTAAATCGACTTGAATAGAAACAAAGTCGTTTAGGATATATTTCTATCTCATGAAGGGTGGGTATATGCGCGGAGAGGGGCATATTCACATAGTATATGGAATATTTCGCTTTACAAAATCGTAGTTTTGATCTGATGGAGAAAGATTGTACCTATAAACTATCGGAATGGATCTCATATCAAGCATACTTGGCATGAGCGCGCATTTTATCCAATAGGTTGGCGGGATTCTTTGGTAGAAGGCATACTTTTGGACAACAATAACTATAATAAATATTGAAAATAATTTCAATTTATTTTTCATCATTGAATTTTGTACTTGATTCTTGAAATTTTTATTTTTGTACATATTACTAAGTAACAAAATCGTTCCAATTTTATTTTTATTTTTGGATCATCTTAGTATATAAATTTAATAAGTTAATAATGAGTTTTATAAATATGATATATTTTTACATAATTTCAAACAAAAAGTGAGCATTCAAAAATCGGTTTTTAAAATAATTAGTCGATATAGTTAATTCCATTTATACTATTCCGGCAACCGATATTTTTGTGTTCTCAAAAGCGAGCCATGAACCATATATCTTAAGGCTAATTCCCGCAAGGTCGAACTTACCATTGAGGCAGTTACCAGCTACTCGAATCCTTCGATGAAGCTAACCACATTGTGCCTTAAGTCCTGGTGATATCCGCCCTCGAGCACCGCAAACCTTCTTCCGCCACACCTCATAGATCCCAGGCGTATTATTCTGCCTATCTCGCGGTAGTCCTCGGTTCTCAGCAGCCCGCCCCAATCTTCGACATAGGTGTCGAACCCTGCTGAAACGCCTACAATATCGAAATCGAATCCTGAAAAGGCATTCTCGACCTGCTTTAAGTAGCCGCTGGCATCCATATTCAGATACTCGAAATCGGCATCAACCGACCAGGGATTGACGATCTTTACATTTTCATCACCCCGGAATATGCTTACAGTGCCATCGCCGAAATGTAAATCGATATCTATTATTAAAACACGCTTTGCCTTCGGCCTGATCCTCTGTACAGCGATGGCCATGTTGTTGAAGAAGCACATCCCCCAGGCCCTATTCGCCGCGGCGTGATGCCCCGGCGGCCTGACTAGCCCAAATGCGGGCTCACCCTGGATTGCCAGCTCTGCGGCGCATATGGCGCCACCTGCAGCGAGGGCGGCGGCATCGTAGAGGCCCCTGGCCCGGACGATATTGATATGTTGCAGGCCGTGAACTCTGCGAATGTCCTCCAGCAAAGCAGGCAGAGGCTCTATGAACTCATAGCCTGCTTCTTGTAGCTCTTTAGCAGGAAACCTGACCCGATCTGAGTTCTCTACGGGGTTGGTGGGATACTTTACTTCGAAATGTTTGCTGTATATGATCTTCACGATTATGCATGAATCCTCCTATTGCCTTAAACCAATCGGCCAAATTGATTTAGGTTTTAGTGAGATCAAAACGAATATATACTACTCATTTTCATTCAGCATTTTCAACTAATCAAGCGATTGCACTTCTGGAGCGAGCACCTGAGCGATGAAACTCCTTCAAGAATAGCATGCGGTTTTCCAATTCTTAATGCCGGATATTAATTTCTGATCTTAGGCTAAGTGCCAATTAAAGGAGGTGGTAGATGACAAATATGTGCAATATATGCAACGAAATATTGGTTTTTCACGCAATCAAATCTTGATGACTTATTAACGATGTAAATGCATTTGAAATATTAGTTTTAATGTCACAATTAAGTGAAAGACACTTAAAGATATGCATTAAGAGGTGATTAAATGCCATCGACATTAACATATCCTGGAGTATATATTGAGGAGATTCCCAGCGGTGTTCGGACCATTATTGGTGTGGCAACATCTGTTACGGCTTTCATTGGTCGGGCATCAAGAGGGCCCGTAAATGAGCCAATAGTGGTCAATAGCTTTGGTGACTTTGAGCGCAATTTTGGAGGCCTTGGTGTCGAATACCCCATGAGCTATGCTATCAGGGATTTCTTCCAAAATGGTGGTGGCCAGGCGATCATTGTCCGCCTTTTTAAAGATAGTGATGGAAAGAATGCCAAAGTCGAGATCTAAATGATGAGGAGAATATGGCGGATGAAGAAATCCCTACTGCAGCTATCGGTGATGGGGATACTAAGCCTGGTGCTGATAGTGAAACCGGCAAGCCCCAGGAAGGTCTGATTGAGTCTGTTTCGAGCTCTGTTGATGATGACAAAGAAGGCAAAAAAAACATCGAACCAAAACAGAGCGCTACTACAAAGAAAAAGAGCAAGCCAACTGGACATGGAGATGAAACTCCCGCAGTAAAAGGGGGGGATACCGTGAGTAACGGAAAGATAAAGCTTGAGGCGGCTACACCTGGTAAATGGGGAAATAGTCTATCTGTAAGAGCAGATGTTGAAGGCATTAAGACGGGAATAGCCGAAAGATACGGTCTGGATGATGGAGATCTTTTCAATTTGACGGTCTTTGAAAATAATGTTGCAAAGGAGCGTTTTTTGAATATTTCGGTAAAGGAAGGACCTCGCCGTATCGATAGGGTGTTAAAGGAAGAATCCAGGCTAATTCGTGCACAGGGTGATTTGCCAGAAAAACCGCCTCAAGAGACCGCTGAGCCGGTCAGTTTTCGACAGGAGGGAAAAGATAGCGATCCCTTAGATGCAGGCGATTATATCGGAAATGAGGCTTCCAAGGAAGGGCTATATGCTCTTGAGAAGGCAGATCTCTTTAATATCTTATGTATTCCTCCAGACAGGCGTGATGGGGATACGCCTAGCGAAGTATACCAAGCAGCTATGGCGTATTGTACCAAGCGACGTTCCATGCTTATCGTAGATCCCCCTGCCGAGTGGGGGAAGATGAAGGAGATGGCAGCAGCTAAGGCCAAGGATGGGATCAATAACTTAGGCCTATCTGGAGACACAGCAAGGAATGCAGCCATTTACTTCCCGCGTGTGCTCCAGAGTGATCCATTACGTGGAGGACAGGTTGATGTCTTTGTCCCGTGCGGTATAATCGCCGGTGTTATGTCCCGTACCGACGTCAATCGAGGTGTTTGGAAAGCTCCTGCTGGGCTTGATGCCAGCTTGAATGGCATTCAGGGTCTGCAGGTCAACCTGACCGATGCTGAGAACGGCATGCTAAACCCGCTAGGCATCAACTGTCTTCGTTCGTTCCCGGTTAGCGGTCGCGTGATCTGGGGTGCTAGGACTCTACGAGGTGCAGATCAGCTGGCCGATGAGTACAAGTACATTCCAGTTCGTCGCCTTGCCCTTTACATCGAGGAAAGCCTGTACCAAGGAACTCAGTGGGTGATATTCGAGCCCAACGATGAGCCATTATGGGCGCAGATCCGCCTTAATGTAGGTGCCTTCATGAACAGCCTCTTCCGCCAGGGCGCCTTCCAGGGTACGACTCCCAAAGAGGCATATTTCGTCAAGTGCGATAAGGAAACCACAACCCAGGACGATAGGAATAAAGGAATAGTGAATATACTCGTCGGATTTGCTCCTCTCAAACCGGCTGAGTTCGTAGTGATAAAACTCCAGCAGATGGCAGGACAGATCCAGACTTAAGGGGTATATGAAATGGCACAGTTCAGCGTAAATGTAAAGCCGCAGCGTTTCGATCCTTATAAGAACTTCAAGTTCAGAGTAAAGTGGGATGGACGATATGTGGCAGGAATAAGTAAAGTCGGCGCTCTTAGCCGGACCACACAAGTTATCGAGCATCGTGAGGGTGGAGATCCAAGCACATCCCGTAAATCTCCTGGTCAGACCAAATACGAGGCCATCACGTTGGAAAGGGGCGTGACCCACGATGTAGAGTTCGAACAATGGGCAAATAAGGTCTGGAATTGGGGATCTGGCCTGGGCTCTGAAGTCTCTCTAAAGGATTTCAGGAGGGATGTTATAATTGAGGTATATAATGAGGCAGGTCAATTGGCTATTGCCTATAAAGTATTTCGGTGCTGGGTCTCAGAATTCAAGGCTCTTCCTGACCTGGATGCCAAAAGCAATGAGATTGCTATCCAGTCCATAAAGCTGGAGAATGAGGGCTGGGAAAGGGACTATGAAGTGAAAGAACCTACGGAGCCAGAATTTACCGAACCTGCAAGTTGAGCTGAGGTATGCGACCTCTCTCTGTATTTGAGCTGCTCGACCTTTGGGAAAAGGGAAAGGGTCGACAGACTGCTCACAATGGGTTAGCAATGTTATCGGTTGCATACCCTGACGTGCCTGTAGAACGATTGGCAATGCTCAGCATCGGAGAGCGAGACTTCTACCTTCTCAAGTTACGAGAGATAACTTTTGGACCCTGGCTGGTTGGCCAGGCAGCATGTCCAGCTTGTGGAGACGATCTAGAGCTGAAATTTGGCATAAGAGATATTCAAGCGGCCCAAAAGATTGATAGGAATGTGGTGGAAAACTTCAGCTTCAATGGTTATGAGCTGAAGTTTCGACTTCCCAATAGCCCTGATCTTTTATCGCTCTCAGGATGTGCTGATTTAGTGGAAGCTAGACGCATTCTGCTAAGTCGATGCATCCTTTCTGCAAACATTCAAGGAAATGAGGTTCCAATGGATGAGGTGCCTGGCGAGGTGTTAGATGCAGTTGTGAAGAGAATGGAGGAGATCGATCGCCAGGCGGATGTTCAATTGGATTTAGTTTGTCCCCGGTGCTCTAATAGGTGGCAGATTGCCTTTGATATTGTCTCCTTCTTTTGGAAGGAGATTGACCATTGGGCTAAACATCTCCTCTTAGAAGTCCATCTGTTAGCAAAAGCCTATGGATGGAGCGAAACTGAAATCCTGAAGATGAATCCATGGCGGCGGCATTTCTATCTAGAGATGATCGGCAAATGAGTGATTATCTGATCCGTTTGGCGGCTAAGAACCTGAACCTCAGTAAGGTAGTTTTGCCGCGCCTGGCGTCTCTGTATGAACCGCTTCCAATGGATGGTTTCGCGCCATCCGAGCTTGAAGAGAAGCTGCTAGACGAGTCAGAACAGGCATCATCGAGGCCACGATCAGTATGCCAATCTCCGGCAAGCAGTCCGGCAAGTGATAACATAATAAAAAAAGACGATAATAAAACGCATGTTTTACGGTCATCCAGGACGAAACGCCCAAAAAAACGGCTGAGTGCAGGTGCAGAGAAGGCTTTTAGAGATGATTTTTCAGGAGAGATGCCAATTGCATCAGAGAAGGAGGGAACTCACAGCCCAAAGACGGCCCAAGCCGAATCAAAATCAGAAAAAACTGAATATGCCGAGTTCCAAGAGCAAACAGCCGACTCCAGTGCAACTAAATCAACTTCAGAGCTTTCAGTAGTGGTTCAAGCGCCCTTGAGGAAAGAGAGCAGCGAAGAAACGTCAGTAAGGCTCAGTGATGAAGAACTTTCAAAGACTAAAGAAATGCGCTTAAGTGAGCAGCAGGGCATAAAGCCTTTAACTCTAAATCTATCTTTTGAAAATCCATTTAGTGAAAATTCATCCTATGATACTTCATTAGATGAAATTCTATCGGATGAAGGCAGAATCGCTGAAAAAAGGCTATTTAAAACAGAAACTGAGCCTAACTCTGCAAGGTTACAGAAACCAACAGCAACCGAAGTGAATAATCAAAATGAGCAACCCTCTTTGCATCAACAGCCAAGATCGCCGCTTATTGCTAATAATAAGTCTTCTGGAAGAAGCGCAATAAAAGATGCTAACACCAAGTTGCCCATCTCATCAGACCTAGAAGGCTCGATGGAACAAACGATAGATCATAGAGCCTATAGCCACATGATCTCAAAGAAGTTAGCTGAGGTTGAATTTGGCGACCGAAGCATTGCTGGCAAGGTCAAAGAGACATACTCAGAACGCCCCAAGATCATGTCACCGGGAGAGGCTCAATACCTAGATAAAGGCATATCCGGCCAGGAAGCGGCTGTTACACCTGAATTATCATCGGTGCAAGCAGATTCTGAAGTTGAATCTCGTGATGAAAGTGCTGATGAGAAACAAGCTAAACCCGTGCATTCGCCTATTGTCACATCGTCAAGAGGCTTACAATCTATAAATTATGGCATGGCCGCTTTCGAGCCGAGTCAGGATTCAGCAAAACTCACATTGGCACGCCAACCTTTAGAAGGCAGCTCCACGAGCGACAACATAAATGAAAAAGATGATGCCCAGACGTATGCTCTGCAATTAGATAAAGTGATTAACCATGAAGATGCTGGGTCCCAGGATCAAACAACTGAGCCTCATGTAGCCGAGCCATCTTTAAAGCCTTCGATAGTCATTCAACCACTTTTGAATAAAGTGAGCAACGAAAAAACATCAATGGAACTTGGCAGTGAAGTGTCTTTGAATGTGTCAGATGCTCGTTTAAGTGGGCAGAAGAGCATAGAGCCTTCGGCTTTCAATCCCTCTGCTGAAAATCCCTTTAGTGAAAATCCATCAACAGAAATTGATCCCAGCTCTGCAAGGTTACAGAAACCAATAGCAACCAAAGTGGATCAGCAGAGCGTTATCTACAAAGACAGGGAGGCCTATGCAGAACGCGCCTTGGCTACACAAAGGCCTATGGATCATGAATGGCAGAAGCGTCCTGCACCTTCACACGCCATTAAGCCGGCTTCACCTATCATCACATCATCGAAAGAGGTTCAATCCATAAATGAAAACGTGGCCGTTTCCAAGCTAATACAGGCTTCCTCAAGGCCCTCATTGGCAAGCCAGCCTTTATCTGGCAGTTCCATGAGCGATAATAATATAGTAGACAGAGAGGGCAACGAAATACGTGCCTTGCCGTATAACTTACAGACTGCTGGGATGAACAGCCATAAAGAAAGGATGGATGCAAGCGGTATGAAGGCCTTTAGAGACGACTCTTCAGAAGAAATGCCGTCTACATTAGATCAGAATAATCCTTACAACACAAAGACGGTTCAGGCCAAATCAAAGTTAGGAAAAACCGAATATGTCGTGTTTCAAAAGCAAACAATGAAGCCTCATGTAGCCGAGCCATCTTTAAAGCCTTCGATAGTCATTCAACCACCTTTGAGAAAAGTAAGCCTCGAAAAAACATCAATGGAACTCAAAGATAAAAAACTTTCAAAGGTGACAGTGGTTCGTTCGAGAGAGCGAGGGCAGCAGAGCATAAAGCCTTCAACTTTCAATTCATCAGGTGGAATCTCTGAAAAAAGGCTCTTTGAAACAGAAAGGGAGTCTAACTCTGCAGAGATACAGAAACCAACAGCAACCGAAGAAGATCTGCAAAATATGCAGCACTCTTTGCATCCGCCGCTAGTATTCCCACACGTTGCTGATATTCCGTCTTCTAAAAGAAGCGTAATAACAGATGCTAATACTGAATTGCCCTTTTCATCAGCAGACCTCGGATGCTCGATGGAACAGGCGCTTGGCTTCAGGAATCATGGCCCTGAGATCTCTACAGAATTAAAAGAGGTTAAGCCGTCCGAACAAAGCGTTATAAAAAGGCATGAAAAAATTTATCCCCAATTCGCACAGGCGCAGCAGAATTCGAGCGGAAATTTGGAACGGCAAGCCTTCGCTGCGTCTCCTCTTACTATGCCGCTGCCAGAAGATTCGATAAAAAGAGAGTATCGCTGGGTATCAGATATGCCAGCAAACATGCCAGCAGACACACCAGCAGACATACCAGCAGATACATACAACATTCAACCAATGAATCGCAGCATATCCGAGATAAAAAAAGATGATATTGCTGCAACGCCTCCAAAGCCGAAGGAGGCAAAAGATCCAAAGATAAAACATATCATGCCTTTAGTATCAACAACATCAAAGGTTTATGAAGCCGAGATAAATACCATTGGGGATGAAAGAGATACCCATGCGGAAGATCTTCCTAGGCGAATGGACATTGGTACGGGAGAACAGTACACTCCAATCTCATCTTCTCAGATGTCGTTATCACAAACTGAGGTTCATGAAGGTAGAAGCTCAACCAGGACCAATAATGTACTTGAGGGCGTTCAATCGCCTCTTGCACCTCATACGAATGAAATTGAATCGCAGAGTGCCCGAGAGATTTCCAGCAAGGCTTCACCGCTGATGGATCTCCATTACCCTTTGACAATCAAGCCTTCCGTAGGGCGTGCCCCTCTTGAGCCTCCTCATGCTAAAACATCGCTCTTTGAAGATGTGGTGTGGAGAGAACAGGGCCGCATTGATCCGTCGATGAATAATCCGTCAACGAATAAGAAGCCTTCAAGTATACTGGTTACCATAGGTCGAGTCGATGTTCATGCGCCGCCAGTTGGGAGAATAATCCCTATGGAATCGCCGTTGGCATCTGCTAAAAAACTCTCATTGGATGATTATCTTAAAATGCGAAATGAAGGGCGACTATGAGCAATTTCCTGGCCATCTCCACAGTCACAGAAGCCCTGAGACAGATGCTGGAGTCTGCAGTTAATAAAGATCTCTCCGGGGGTGCGAGATGCACCTCAGTTAGACCTCTGGGTAATGGTTCTTCAGATGGCCTGCCCGAGGTAGGAGTCAACGTATATCTATACCAAACAAGTCCTAATGCCTCTTGGCGCAATGCAGACCTCCCCACTCGCCGGGAAGACGGTACAGTGATACAGCGTCCCAGGATGGCTGTGAATTTGTATTACCTGCTGACCTTTTATGGAGATGAAAAACGTCTTGAGCCGCAGCGGGCTTTAGGTAGTGTTTTGCGTACCCTCCACGCTCATCCCGTGCTCACCAGGCAACAGATCCGCAGTGCGATAAATGCTGTCGACTTCTTATCCGGCTCGGATCTTGCCGAAGAGGTGGAGCAGGTTAAGTTTACACCGGTACCCCTCTCAGTCGAAGAGCTTAACAACCTCTGGTCGGGGCTGTTCCAAACCCCATATAACATATCTGTGGCCTATCAGGCATCTGTGGTGATCATCGATGGCGAGGAGGCACCTGAAAGCGCACTGCCTGTACGTGCTCGCAATGTGTATGTATCACCCCTAAGGCAGCCCGTGATCGAGAAAATCATGTCTGTGGATTTGGCTGGAAACAATATGTCGGCTGACAGGGAGATTCTACCAGGCCATAAGCTGATCGTATTAGGCAGGCACCTCAGGGGGGACCGCATTTTAGTGAGGATTGGTGGAGTTGAGGTTGAACCTCAGACGGTAGAAGAGGAAAGGATGGAAATCATTTTGTCATCGCCACCTCTTCCTGCTACAGCCTTGAGAGCAGGTCCTCAGGGCATACAAGTTGTTCATGAGATGCTGATGGGCACTCCACCAGTGCCGCACAGAGGGATTGAATCTAATGTGGTGGCCTTTGTGCTTTGCCCAACTATCACATCTATAAAGACATCGAACATCAGAAAAGGCGAATCTCTTCTTTCTGCAGATCTATCGCTGGCTTTAAGTCCGGCGATCCGCAGGGGGCAGAGGCTGGTTCTTATGCTAAACGAGATCTCCAGCTCGCCCAAAGCTTATGTCTTCTACCCGAAGCCGTGCAGTGATGATACAAGTTTGATCAACGTTTCCATAAACGGGGTAGTACCTGGGAAGTATCTGGTTCGCATACAGGTAGAGGGTGCACAAAGTCCCCTTCTGGTAGATTCAGACCGGGATAGTCCTACCTATAACCAATACATCGGCCCTGCGCTGACCCTTCAGGAGGGGACTGCTAGTTGACCTCACAGGACATTCATTATCAGGAGGAGGCCAATAAGCAGTATTTGAGAGCCTCTTTGGACGTCATTAAGGCCAGGTTGAACATGAAGCTGGCAGGAACGGAGGGAAATCAGGATGCAGTCCTCTCTTCCGAGGAGCAGATGGAAACGACCAAGGTAGAGCTTAGAAAAAATCCTGCAGAGCAGCTACCGCAGTACCCCTTGGACCTGATATGTGCCGCCTTTGGCCTCAGCGTATTCGAGAGCGAGGTTTTGCTTCTATGTGCCGGAGTGGAACTGGACTTCAGTATTGGCCAGCTCTGTGCCTCTCTTCAAGGAGATCCCCGAAAGGTAAGGCCTACCTTCAGCCTGGCTCTTGCAGTTCTGGAAGACCCTCACTGGAGCGCCCTCACTCCCTCTGCGCCTCTACGCTACTGGCGCCTGGTGGAGCTGGGACCGGGCGATACACTGACCTCCAGTCCTCTACGCATAGATGAACGGGTGATGCACCAGATGCTGGGAGTCCCCCATTTGGATGAGCGGATGAGGGGCATAGTGGAGCCGGTTCTGAGCTGGTGTGAGCTGCCTCCATCTCATCAAGGATTAGTAAATACGATAACTGGCCTGCTCTCTGGGGATGCATCTGTATCTGGCTCGCCCGTTATCCAGCTCTGGGGGATTGAGGCTGAGGGGAAGAGGGCCATCGCTAGAGCAGTATGTGCTAAATTGGGCATGATGTTGCATGTCATCCAATCCTCTGCTATTCCTAACGATCCCGTGGAGAGAGATGGTCTGGTACGTCTATGGGAAAGGGAGACCATTCTCATCCCAACTGCGCTCCTGGTGGACTGCGATGAGCTGGAAAGCCGCGAAATCGGTCCTTCTGCCATTCACTTTATGGAAAGGGTGCAGGGTATTCTGATGGTGAGCAGCCGTCAACCCTTGCGTCTATACAGGAGAAATACGCTTCGTTTTGAGGTAAATAAGCCCAAGACTGAGGAGCAGCGAGAACTGTGGAGAAGCTATCTAGGCTTTATGGCCGATGATATGGATGGGCAGCTGAAGGCGGTCATTACCCAGTTCAACCTAGGTCTTGAGGGTATTAGAGAAGCGAGCGCCGAGATGCTTTCTCGCCGAAGAGATGACAGCTTTTCTGATCCGGGTATCAAAGAGCCGGGTATGAATGAGAGTCCTGGCTCTCTGCTATGGGAGGCATGCCGCCGCCAGGCACGGCCCAGGATGGACGATATGGCCCAGCGCATCAGGCCTGTGGCCACATGGGATGACCTGGTTCTGCCTTCCCAGCAGCTTCAGATTCTGCGGGAGATAGCGGCCCATGTGAAGCAGCGCTCTAGAGTATACGATGATTGGGGATTCTCCACTAAGAGCTCTTCGGGTCTTGGAATTAGCGCCCTATTTGCCGGGGAGAGCGGGACGGGAAAGACCATGGCTGCGGAGGTGCTGGCCAACGGCCTCCGGCTGGATCTCTACCGAATCGATTTAAGCCAGGTGGTGAGCAAGTACATCGGGGAGACCGAGAAGAACCTCCGCCGGGTCTTCGATGCGGCCGAGGATGGGGGAGCAATCCTGCTGTTCGATGAGGCCGACGCATTGTTTGGCAAGAGGAGTGAGGTGAAGGACAGCCACGATCGTTATGCCAACCTAGAGATCAGCTATTTGCTACAGCGCATGGAGGCATACCGGGGGCTGGCCATTCTTACTACCAATATGAGAAGCGCGCTGGACAGGGCTTTTTTGCGTCGCATAAGATTTATCGTTCAATTTCCTTTCCCAGGCTTGGAAGAGAGAGAGATGATCTGGAAGAGAATCTTCCCTGGGCAGGTTCCTATCCGAGACCTGAACTTCCAGAAGCTGGCCGGGCTGAATGTGGCTGGTGGCAACATCCGAAACATTGCACTTTATGCGGCCTTCCTGGCGGCCGAAGCTGGAGAGCCGGTGGGTATGCATCATCTGCTCCGGGCGGCCAAGGTAGAATACGCCAAGTTAGAGAGGCCGTTGACGGAGGTAGGGGAATGGGAGTGAATTTGTTTATGGCACTGCATGAGGCACTACTATGAAAATGCTGCAAAAGAAAGAAATGCCTGATCCTAAATTTAATCACAGCTTTATTAAAAATCACTTTAAGCCATCGAATCCAGAAAAAAGAGAGAATGAGCTAACAAACTGTGAACATATGGGTGAGAATAATTCTATTCACAATTTTAAACAACCATGTGAATTTTGTAGCACTGTAATTCAACCTAAGTTAAAATTAGGACCCGCTGAGGATAGATACGAAAAAGAAGCAGATAATTTTGCGAAAAAAATCATGACGATGCCAGAACAGGCAGAACACTTTGGCTCAGAAGATACTATCAACAACCGAAGGTCTTCGCATCCAGTCTTAAACGTAGATAGTGACACAGAGACTAGTATTAATTCCATATATGTTGGAGGCCGGCCACTTCCAAAACCTGTCAGAAATTATTTTGAGAAGCGTCTTGAGCATGATTTTAGCCATGTAAGAATTCATAATGATACAAAAGCCGATATGCTCAACCGAGAATTGCAATCACGTGCGTTTACAGTTGGCCGCAATATAGCATTCCGATCAAGTGAATATGCACCAGACACAATCGATGGACGGCAACTATTAGCACATGAGTTGATACATGTAATGCAACAGACTAATAATGACATTAAGAGCAAATTCTCAATTACATCATCAAATCCTGTAATTCAGCGAGAAGTATATCAATTGCCACCTGTGACTATCAGTCCACGGCCAGAATATTTTAGGAGGCAAGGTTATAGGGAAACTGATATCGAGATTCAAGTCCTAGATCATCAAGGAGCCCCAATGGAGGGATCTGCCGAAATCAGGTTTACTAGCCATGCAGTAACTGATGTCTATAGATCTGGTAATTTCTACAGAGGTATGATCATGCTACCCGATCGATGGTTAAGAACTCCTGGATCAGTATCCCTGAGTGTGCAACGACTAATAGGATTCAATAGGCAAACTAGAGAGCCTATCCTGGAAAATATATCTGGCTTAGGTCGTTATATACTACCATCAGGCAATAATCCTCAATTAATTCTGGAAGCTAGGCGGGTAGGCGTGGAAGGAACTGAAAGGGAATTAAGTACTTCTTCAGGTAGTTCAACTGAAAGAGCAAGTATAAATCCCCAAGTATCAGTACCTGTAGGCCCTGCATCTGTAACAGTGGAGGGTGAATTGGGTAGAGAGGAAACCAGTGCTACCACACGCGAACGAGAAGAGGAATGGCCTGCTACTAGAGGTGGCCCAAGTTTTAGAATAACACAATTAAGATGACTAAGTTAATCCAATTCAGTAAGCCTATGAGTGCTCCAACTGCTCAAGGCTGCTAGCGTTGAGTACACTAGGGATAATCATTCATTAACCGAGGGCAAGATTAGGGATGAGTGCGAATATTGAATTAAAGATTGAGTCGCTAGTCTTGTATGGTTTTCCGGCATCAGATAAGGATCGCATCACCAGGGCTCTACACAGAGAGCTAGAGCGATTGTTCACCGAAGAAGGTGTGCCGTTCTCGCTCGAAGCCGGAGTGGATATAACTTACCTGGATAGCGAATCCTTTAAGGTGGCGCCAAACTCTAATCCAGAATTGGCCGGTATCCAGATGGCTCGTGCTCTATATGGGGGTTTTAAATAGATGATGACGAGGACTCAATCTCGGGCAAAGGACTTGCAGGATTCATCTCATGTGCCTGCGAAGGGCCAATTCAGACCACGTCCTTTCGTTTCATCGATACCAGAGCAGCAAGTATCAATCAAAGAGGTTCCGGACAGGGTAGCGCAGTTCGGACATAATTTCAGAGAGGTAAACCTGTTCTCCATAATCCAGCCCAAGCTTAAAGTTGGCCTGCCAAATGACCGTTATGAGCAAGAAGCAGACCGGGTGGCAGAGCAGGTGATGCGTATGCCCTGCCCGCTGTGCAAAGATGAGGCGGAATTGGATGGAAGGGACATCATCCAGCGAAGACCTGCCGATGACCAGACAGCCTCAATCTGCCCTCGCCTGGAGAGCCAGATCCTCTCCATGGGAACAGGTCAGCCTCTGCAAAAATCGGAGCGCGACTTCTTCGAATCCCATTTTGGCCATAACTTTGGGCGTGTCCGGGTGCATACAGACGAGAGAGCTGCCAGGATGGCAGGTGCCATGAATGCACAGGCCTTCACCCTCGGCCACGATGTAGCCTTCGGGGCTGGCCAATATAAGCCAGAGACGGCTTATGGTAAGAGGCTGCTGGCGCATGAGCTGACACATGTAATTCAGCAACAATGTGCCTCTCCATTGTGCGCTAAAAGGTCCAAGCTCCTCTCGAATTCGGAAAAATCTGTTGTTAGGAACAGGCTGAATTCTCCAATGGTGAGGGAGGTGTCAAGAGAGAACACGGTGCAATGCGCTTTTCCATGGTTGATAGCAGCTGCAGTTGCAGCTCTTGCCGCTGGTGGTTATGCCTGGTGGGCACATAGCTGCCTGGAACCTATGGAGATACCAATGTACGTAGCCACCTTTGGTAATGATTGGGCGACTAATAGATCAGGAGGTTTCCGGCGCTGGTATTTCAATCGAACAGGAAATCCCGTTCCATCAAGGGTTTGGGATGCCTTCGGCCACTGTTTCGTTGCTTGTGCAGCTACACAACGTTGCGGCTCCACTACCACAGCTATTGCGGGACAGGGCCGGGAGTTATACCGCGAGTACATAGACGCAGCGCCTCACGATAGTTATACGCAGGATACCAATAACCAGGCGCTGGGAAGGAGGTTTGGAAGGCAGGGAGTAAACTGTACCGAAGCTTGCCGGAACGCCTCCTTGCAGCCTGGAGTAATGGATCTGACTGCACCATTAGTGAGTTACTGGACGCCAACACGAGGCGAATATCTAGCATCAGCGGAGGAGCGGCGACGAGATGCGGAGCAGTTGGCACAGGAAAGGCGTCGA
>Ga0074195_1002494_pt1 | contig 20367 bp, 20 predicted proteins | sample EPASupsiteHSE623_FD_64525 | JGI IMG/M metagenome (GOLD analysis project Ga0074195, IMG submission 64525) | Bioremediated contaminated groundwater from EPA Superfund site, New Mexico - Sample HSE6-23 | ecosystem: Environmental > Aquatic > Deep subsurface > Groundwater > Contaminated ...
GGGGGAGGGGGGGGGGGGGGGGGGGGGGGGGGGGGGGGGGGGGGGCGGGGGGGGGGGGGGGGGGGGGGGGGGGGGGGGGGGGGAGGGGGGTGAGGGGCGAGGAAAAACTCATCGCCAACTTCAAGCTCAAGTCCGACGTGATTTTCGACGAAGTCCGCGCCGGCGGGCGCATCCCACTGATCGTCGGCCGCGCCCTGACCGCCAAGGCGCGCGAGGCGCTGGGATTGCCGCCATCGACGCTGTTCCGCCTGCCGCAAACACCCGCCGACACCGACAAAGGCTTTACCCTGGCGCAAAAGATGGTCGGCCGCGCCTGCGGCCTGCCCGCAGGCCAGGGCATCCGTCCCGGAACCTACTGCGAGCCGAAGATGACGACAGTCGGCAGCCAGGACACCACCGGCCCGATGACCCGCGACGAACTCAAAGACCTCGCCTGCCTCGGCTTCTCCGCCGACCTTGTGATGCAATCCTTCTGCCACACCTGCGCCTATCCCAAGCGCGTCGATGTCGTCATGCACCGCGAATTGCCCGGCTTCATCTCCGCTCGCGGCGGCGTCGCCTTGCGTCCCGGCGACGGCATCATCCATTCCTGGCTCAACCGCCTGCTGCTGCCGGACACCGTCGGCACCGGCGGCGACAGCCATACCCGCTTCCCCATCGGCATCTCCTTCCCCGCCGGTTCCGGCCTGATCGCCTTCGCCGCCGCCACCGGCGTGATGCCGCTGGACATGCCGGAATCCGTGCTGGTGCGCTTCAGGGGCCAGATGCAGCCGGGCGTGACGCTACGCGACCTGGTCAACGCCATCCCACTCTACGCCATCCGCCAAGGGCTGCTGACCGTTGAAAAGTCCGGCAAGAAAAACATTTTCTCCGGTCGCATCCTGGAAATCGAAGGTCTGCCGCAACTCAAGGTGGAGCAGGCGTTCGAACTGTCCGACGCCTCCGCCGAACGCTCCGCCGCCGCCTGCACGGTGCGCCTCGACCGGGAACCTGTGATCGAATATCTCAACTCCAACATTGCCCTGATGCAGTGGATGATCGCCAACGGCTATCAGGACAGCCGCACGCTGCAGCGCCGCATCCAGGCAATGCAGGCATGGCTGGCGCAGCCGCAGCTATTGCAGCCGGACGCCGACGCAGAATACGCCGCTGTGATCGACATCGACCTGGCCGACATCAAGGAACCCATCGTCGCCTGCCCCAACGACCCGGACGACGTGAAATTCCTATCCGAAGTCGCAGGCGACAAGATCGACGAAGTCTTCATCGGCTCCTGCATGACCAACATCGGCCATTTCCGCGCCGTCTCCAAGCTGCTCGAAGGCAAGACCGACCTGCCGGTACGCCTGTGGCTCGCCCCGCCGACCAAAATGGATCAACAGGCGCTGGTCGAGGAAGGCCATTACGGCATCTTCGGCCAAAGCAGCGCCCGTATGGAAATGCCCGGCTGCAGCCTGTGCATGGGTAACCAGGCGCAGATACGCAAGGGCAGCACTGCTATGTCCACCTCGACGCGCAACTTCCCCAACCGCCTTGGCATCGACACCCGCGTCTACCTCGGCTCCGCCGAACTCGCTGCGGTCTGCGCCATGCTCGGCAGGATGCCGACGCTGACGGAGTATAGGGACAGTATCGGCGTGCTGGAGAAAAATGCCGACAACATCTACCGCTATATGAATTTTGACCGGATCGAGGCATTCAGGCAGCAGGGATAGGCGGGGGTTGCTCCGGCACAATACCCTTCGGTAAATTTGCTCTACCGCTAAGCTGTTGAATTACTGTTGAATTACACGTGGGTAGCAAGCTGCCCACCCTACGCTTGCTTCTTCTCGCTCGCTTGCATAGTTTCACCCTTCCTACCCAAAATCAATAAAAAAGAATTCGTCTCCGATTCCCGTGGTATCAATCAAACGCACGCTCCATAGTGCCGAGCTGCTGTAACGACCATGCGTTTGTTGTGCAATCCGATCCATTGTTTGCAGATTCATACGCACCATTAGGATTAAATCTTATGTAAGAAGATTCAGCCGTGTACATAATGTGGTACGGGCCACCAGGGTCATAGGAAGTTAAGCCGTAAACCAGCATATATGTCGAGTCAATACTACTTAATTGACATACCAATTTATTCTTTACATAAGCAGGAGCACCTACTTTATCCCTCAAAAGGGTAATGGCCGCAGACTTGCCTTGCGGCTTCCAAGTCTGCGCACCGGCTGGCGCTACCAACGCAATAGTCATTGCCGCAAGAATCGCGATATTTCCGACCAGCTTTCCTTGCAACATTTTCTTCTTCTCGCTCGCTTGCATGGATTCACCTTTCCCATTCACAATCAACAAAAAATTCATCTCTGACCCTTGGGATACCCTAGCGTCATGACCCGAGGCAGGAGCCGTATGCGGCAATTCCGCACGTACGGATCTGTACGGGGGCAGCGGGGCAATCGCTGTCCCTACCGCGACCCCCATGGATTCCCGTTAATTCGTTACTGCTGGTAGTCTCTGCCATCAAGGGCGAGGACTGGGCAATAAGTTAATCCGCCCATTTCTACAAGCAAACCTGTCGTCAGGTCATAGAGGCACCGCAGATTTCCCCAAGATTCATATTTAATCGAATTTAATCTAGTGTCTACCTGAATAGCATGCAGAATCTCGATTTGGCCGGGGTTATACACGCCGTATAAATACGATGGAAAACGTGACAAACCTTGTGAGTCTAGCCATTTCCTGAATCCGCCTCCGCCTGTCTGTGGAGCTTGTTTCCAAACACCCGATTGGCAATATAGTAGCGAAGTACGGTCCGCATTGATTCCAACCGTGTCGACCGATGAGTTGCATGCCGTGTTTTCCACCACGACAGGTATTGTCGCCGACTTGCCTAGCGATTGCCAAGTCTGCGCACCGGCTGGCGCTGCCAATGCAATGGTCATTGCCGTAAGAATCGCGATATTACCAACCAGTTTTCCTTGCGACATTTTCTTCTTCTCGCTTAGTTGCATGACCGTTCCTTTTCTATACGCAATCAATGAAAGTGTGCCTGGGTACCCAATGGCACTTTATTCGAGAGCCTCAGCTATCCCCCTCAGGACACACTATCGAAGTTCGTACCAGCCGGACACGTAAAACGCAGGACCATTGTGGCTGGCAATATATGTAGAACCATTTGGCACGACAGCTTGCGCCCATGAATCCTGGTAACCATATTGATTCCATACTCCGCCTGCCGGCACACCGTTCACATAAATAACCAGGCGATCATCTGCATTGTTAATGCCTTTTAACAGAATAGATATTTGTATCGGCTTGCCTGTACTGTTTGTGTAAGTCACGCCCAATGCACGTGCGGTTGTCACATCCTGCCAAGTCTGCCCTACACCCAGTCCAGGAATCGTCGCAGACTTGCCTAGCGATTGCCAGGTCTGCGCACCGGCTGGCGCTACCAATGCAATAGTCGTTGCCACAAGAATCGCAATATTTCCGGCAAGATTTCCTTGCGACACTTTCTTCTTCTCGCTCGCTTGCATGGCTTCGCCTTTCCTATCCATAATCAATTAAAAAGAATCGTCTCTGAGGTACTGAGCCACTTCATACTGACAATTCAGCATAGCGTTACCTAAATAAGGGTGAATAACTAGGCGTATGGGTACAAGAAGATACTTGCGTATCCACATCCGCCCCTGATGTGGCAATAGTCACTTCGCCATAGATCGTATTGGTAACGGTGAATGTTATTGTGCGCGAATCACATCTGTTAGCCACTGAACATGAGCTTGTCGTTCCAGCTACCGCCCCCGTATCACAAGAAGACGGGCATGTCTGATTCCAATAGCCTCCCGTCGCAGACACCCGGATATAAGGACTACCAGATGTGTTGTAGCTGATATCGCCGCTCACCGAATACCAATGGGGGGTACTCGGATTATTTCCATAAATACTAGTCGACGATAAGGAACAACTTAACGAAGTTTTGGCGCGAAGTGCTTTAATTTGATTATAAGTCATCCCCGTCCCGGACGATTTCCATTGCCCCGATTGACAAGTAAGTAGTGTGGTATGGTCCGCGGTAATTCCAACCGTATCGGTCGATGGATTACACGCTGTATTTTCCACCACGACAGGTATTGTCGCAGACTTGCCTAGCGATTGCCAAGTCTGCGCATCGGCTGGCGCTATCAACGCAATAGTCATTGCCACAAGAATCGCGATATTTCCGACTAGATTTCCTTGCAGCATTTTCTTCTTCTCGCTCGCTTGCATGGATTCACCTTTCCTATTCACAATCAACAAAAAATTCGTCTCTGACCCTTGGGGTAACCCTTGGGGTACTTGGGGTACCGCTACTTGAACTTCGACCAAATTGCGGGTTTTATTGAAATTGCTCAAGGAACTGTGGGGTTAAATGCAATCAGGTAATGATTTCGGCTTTTTTACAATTTCCGCAAAGAAACTGAGAGGGTAATCGTGGTGCGTCCTCAATGCTGTTCAGTTAAACCGTAATTTTGTCATACCCGCAAAAGCGGGTATCCATGTTTTTCATTGGGAACAGTTTGTTATGGATTCCCGCTTTTGCGGGAATGACGTAAATGAACAGTATTGGGTGCGTCCTATCATTTACATGGGCGCCCAGCCGGCCGGATGCGCAGGCAAGCAAATGTCCTCACGTATAGATGCGCCCCATGTAGGGTAGGCAATTCATTGCCCACGCGGAACACCGTTTGACGCGTACATGCGCGTGGGCAGCAAGCTGCCCACCCTTGCTCTTGCACTTCCCAGAAGGCAAGAATAACAGCGAAATCAGAACTGGATCAGCCGCGCATCATTGGAGAGTAGTGCCGGACATGTGCCATAAGTGTTGTTGTTATAAGCACCAGTTGATATACGGTATTGAACCCAGTTATTACCATTTATCCACATATAATGATAAAGATCTATGTCTGGCTGAATATCGACCAACTGCATAATAAACATTCGAGTGCCCGAGTAGCAGGCGACGGCCGCAGGCACCTTACTATAAGGCAGCCCCAAGCCATCCAGCCACGCTCTCGTCAAGTCAGCAGTTGCGGTTGCAGTTGTCCTTTTCCACACCGAAGATTGACAAGAAAGTAACACTTTACGATCCGCCGTAATCCCAACCGTGTCGGTCGATGGGTTGCAAGCCGTATTCTCCACCACAACAGGTATCACCGCAGACTTGCCTAGCGATTGCCAAGTCTGCGCACCGGCTGGCGCTACCAACACAATGGTCATTGCCACAAGAATCGCAATCTTTCCGGCAAGCTTTCCATTCCCCATATTCTTCTCACTCGCTTTCATGGCATCTCTCTTTCTATCCACAATCAATTAAAAAGAATTCGTCTCTAAACCCAATAGCACCAATAGCATTCAAACAGCTACCACGTCCGACCTGCGGTCTTGAGTTGCCAGATGCTCTGCCCAGAGCAATCGGTAGCAGTACCCCAAGTTCCCTGGGCGCTACCATCGGGGTTAAATTGTATGTAAAAGTTGGGTTGGCCTTCACACATGTACTGAATCCATCGGCCCCCTGGTGAGTATTCTCCCAAGACGTAAACTAGCCATCTGTCGAGTCCTGCCGAATAGCAGGTCATGTAGTCAGGCCATTCAGATAATCCGAAACGCTTAGCAATTTGGCTACCCGACTGGTTACCTGATGATTGTTTTTTCCATACCCCGGACTGACAAGAAAATCCGCCGTGATCCCAACCGTGTCAGTAGAAGCGTTGCAAGCTGTATTTTCCACCACGACAGGGATCGGCGCAGACTTCTGCCAAGTCTGCGCCTTGGCTGGCGCTACCAACGTAATAGTCATTGCCGCAAGAATCGCAATGTTTCCGATCAGCTTTCCTTGCGACGTTTTCTTCTGCTCGCTCGCTTGCATCCTATCCATAATCAATAAAAAGAATCGTCTCTGAGGTACTGTTGAGGTACTGAGCCACTTCATACTGACAATTCAGCATAGCGTTACTTAAATAAGGGTGAATAACTAGGCGTATGGGTACAAGAAGATACTTGCGTATCCACATCCGCCCCTGATGTGGCAATAGTCACTTCGCCATAGATCGTATTGGTAACGGTGAATGTTATTGTGCGCGAATCACATCTGTTAGCCACTGAACATGAGCTTGTCGTTCCAGCTACCGCCCCCGTATCACAAGAAGACGGGCATGTCTGATTCCAATAGCCTCCCGTCGCAGACACCCGGATATAAGGACTACCAGATGTGTTGTAGCTGATATCGCCGCTCACCGAATACCAATGGGGGGTACTCGGATTATTTCCATAAATACTAGTCGACGATAAGGAACAACTTAACGAAGTTTTGGCGCGAAGTGCTTTAATTTGATTATAAGTCATCCCCGTCCCGGACGATTTCCATTGCCCCGATTGACAAGTAAGTAGTGTGGTATGGTCCGCGGTAATTCCAACCGTATCGGTCGATGGATTACACGCTGTATTTTCCACCACGACAGGTATTGTCGCAGACTTGCCTAGCGATTGCCAAGTCTGCGCATCGGCTGGCGCTATCAACGCAATAGTCATTGCCACAAGAATCGCGATATTTCCGACTAGATTTCCTTGCAGCATTTTCTTCTTCTCGCCCGCTTGCATGTCGGCCTCCTTTTAATCCTCAATCAACAAAAAGATTTTGTCTCTGACCCCAATGGCATTATTTCGCCGTTTTACGGCTTTGGTTGAGCAAGGCTACCACTTATCCTTCTGTCCGAATTTCCGGGACCGGCTCTCGACACCGCCCTTCTGATTGAAGACGACATGGATCACGATGATCTCCCTTAAGTTTGGTTTGGTTGAGATGCCGCAGTAGCCAAGTGCTACGTTATCATGCCATTTTGACACATAGGGTCAGGTAATTCCCTGATCTATGCCGCGTTTCCGTTAAACCCTCAATGTTTCCTCGGTAATTTTCAATGCTTCGTCATGCTTACTAAGACGACTCAAGCTGTTTAATAAGTTACAACGAGGCTATCTTGGTAAGATCGCGATCACCATAACTGAGTAACGTTAATAACGGGTAGGTTCTTCACTTTAACCGTGTAAAAACTGGTGTAGGCGGAGTGCATTGCGGCACATCCGCCACCATAGAAGTCTCCATCTACGACTGTGCCGCAATCCTTCAAACCGTTCTTACCGCATCCATCTACAGTACAAGTAAGGGTGCCATTAAACTTTCCGGTGGCGCTATTATAACTGCCAGTGCCTATCCGCCAAGAGAGGCCGTCTGGGGGTTCACCAGGCAAACCGCTGTGTGCAGCGGTGTCATACGGATAGGGGAATGAAAAACGAAAGCTCACCATACCGCCAACCGCTTGTTTCGCCCATACCCCGGATTGGCAAGAAAGCAGCACTTTACGATCCGCCGTGATCCCGACCGTGTCGGTCGAAGAGTTGCAAGCCGTATTTTCCACCACAACAGGGATTGTCGCAGTCTTGCCTAACGATTGCCAAGTCTGCGCACCGGCTGGCGCTACCAGCGCAATAGTCATTGCAACAAGAATCGCGATATTTCTGACCAGCTTCCCTTGCGACATTTTCTTCTTCTCGCCCGCTTGCATGTCGGCCTCCTTTTAATCCTCAATCAATTAGAAATTTTCCATTCTGACACCCATGTGCCAGATGGCAGATCAAACAGCTACCATGTCCGACCCGCGGTCTTGAGTTGCCAGATGCTCTGTCCAGAACAATCGGTAGCAGTACCCCAAGTTCCCTGGGCACTACCATCGGGGTTGAACTGTATGTAAAAGGTGTGCTGGCCCTCACACATGTATTGAATCCACCCACCACTCGGAGAGTATGACCCCAAGACATATACTAGCCATCTGTCGAGTCCTGCCGAATAACAGGTCATGTAGTCGGGCCAATCAGCAAGCCCAAAACGTTTTGCTATCTGACCACCTGACTGATTATTCGACGATAGTTTTTTCCATACCCCAGACTGACAAGAAAGTAACAAAGTGCGGTCCGCCGTGATCCCAACCTTGTTGGTCGAGGCGTTGCAAGCCGTGTTTTCCACCGCGACAGGAATTGTCGGTTGCCAAGTCTGCGCATCGGCTGGCGCTATCAACGCAATAGTCATTGCCACAAGAATCGCGATATTTCCGGCAAGATTTCCTTGCAGCATTTTCTTCTTCTCGCTCGCTTGCATGGATTCACCTTTCCTATTCACAATCAACAAAAAAATTCGTCTCTGACCCTTGGAGTACTTGGAGTACTGTTGTGTTGGAATAGGTTACACCTGCCGAACGAGGTGGATTTTGCCACGTCTAGTTGTTGCCCAAACCTTGCGCTCGCCACATTCCAGATTGACAAGTAAGTAGCGATTTACGATCCGCCGTGATCCCAACCGAGTCGGACGAAGAGTTGCAAGCCGTATTTTCTACCACGACAGGGATCGTCGCAGACTTGCCTAGCGATTGCCAAGTCTGCGCACCGGCTGGCGCTATCAACGCAATAGTCATTGCCACAAGAATCGCGATATTTCCGGCAAGATTTCCTCGCGACATTTGCTTCTTCTCGCTCGCTTGCATGGCTTCGCCTTTCCTGTCCATAGTCAATTAAAAACAATTCATCTCTGACCCTTGGGGTACTTGGGGTATTGCCGCGACCCCTTGCTTTAAGGCATTTGCGGCTTTTATATACTGAGGATCGACAATCACCAAGCTCGCCCTGCGGCCTTGAGAGTCCAGAGGTTTTGACCGGCACAATCGCCAGCACCAGAACTCCAATAAGCATTGCCAGTGCCCACTGTGTAATAAACACTGTGAGCACCCATTACATAACCCACGCCGGCACCTGAACCTTGACTCTCATATAGACTAAATAGTCCCCATACTCCCCCACCATAATCGCACATTACAAACTTTGGAGCACTTGGCACTCCCATTTTTCCAGGTGCCAAAGAAAACGAGTCCTCACCTGCCTTTGCCCATTTCCCCGATTGACAAGAAAGAAACACTTTACGATCCGCCGTGATCCCAACCGTGTCGGTCGATGAGTTGCAAACCGTATTTTCTACCACGACAGGTATCACCGCAGACTTGCCTAACGATTGCCAGGTCTGCGCCCCGGCTGGCGCTATTAACGCAATAGTCATTGCCACAAGAATCGCGATATTTCCGACTAGCTTTCCTTGCGACATTTTCTTCTCACTAACTTTCATGACGTCTCCTTTTCTGTCCAACGCGTGAGTATTCAGCCCACGCGCCAACCCCGAGCGGATGCAAATTCGAAAAGCAACTATGAGTAACAGCGAATGAGGTGGGCAGGTTGCGATATCATTTGCCGCCCTTCATCATCTGGCGGTATACCGCAACGGCGTAGCGTTGCTGGCGTTCCGGATTCTTGGAATGGTAGGCGCCCACTGCTTGCCAGGAAAGGCCAAAACGCTGGATTTCGTGAGCCAGGATCCAGGCTCCCATCCTTACGTTGTAGCAAGGATCACGCAGCCATGCCGGATCGTGGCCATATCTTTGCAGCACGGGGAACCAGGAGGAATTGACTTGCATAAGCCCGACATCGATCGTGCCGTTCTTGTTTTGCCGAACGATATTGGGCTGCATGCCGGATTCGTTGCGGGCAATTGCCATCAGCAATCGGGGATGCACCCCGTAATCCATGCCGGCCTCACGGAAGCACCACGCTCCCGCATTGCCGCACCACCCAAGAAAAACCCCGCCGCATATGATCAATAAAGCGACGGGGCGTTTCAGCACAACTCACCTCCGACCGGACACGGTCAGTTTCTGCGGGTATGTTAATTACGGCAGACGAGCATGTCCCCATCCGAAGTCGTCGTAATGGAGCCGATCGGCTTGCCGGTACAGCTCGCGCCAGCTGCCTGCTGCGCGGAAACATCGAAGGACAGGGCGGATTTCGCGACGATGTTGCCGCTGCCCTTGCCGCTTAGATAGAGGTCGATATTGGGGGCTGTTCCCAGTGCGGTCAGCCTTTTCACAGCAATATCGTCGGCTTCCACGTTCAGGAATTTGCTAGTGCCATATATCGCCGTTATGTTGCCGTCCACTCTTAGATTGCGGTGCACCCATAGGTCACGGAACTCGCCATCGAGCGCATACAGGGTGCCATTGATGGTGGCATTCCCGCCGATGGTGGCTGCGCCTGTAGTGGCCAGGGTCGTGAATGTGCCATTGACCGCGCTCAGGTCACCCGTGAAGGTACCTTTAACCGCGCTCAGGTTGCCGCTGATGGTGGCATCACCTCCGATGGTAGCGGCGCCGGTTGTGGTCAGCGTTGTGGTGGCAACTCCGCCATTGGCGCTCAACAAACCAGTCACGGAGACCGGGCCGGTGAATGTGCCACCGACCGCGCTTAGATTGCCGGAAAACTCGCCATTGACCGCCTTCAGGTTGCCGCCGATGGTGGCATCACTGCTGGTTTTCAGTGTCGTAGTCTCAATCCCACCTTTGGCTTCCAATAGGCCCGTACTGGTCAGCGTTGTGGTTGTAATTCCACCTTTGGCATCCAATAGGCCGGTGAATGTGCCATTGACCGCGTTCAGGTTCTGCGCCGAAAGCGCACCAGTAAAGGTTCCATCGACCGCATTCAGGGTGGTGGTTTTTATCCCGCCATCGGCGCTCAATAAACCAGTCACGGAGACCGGGCCGGAGAATGTGCCTTTGGCTGCGCTCAGATCGCCGCCGATGGTGGCCGCGCCTGTTGTGGTCAGGGTCGTGAATGTGCCATTGACCGCACTTAAATCCCCCGTGAAGGTGCCTTTGACTGCGCTCAGGTTGCCGCTGATGGTGGCATCCCCTCCGATGGTAGCGGCACCGGTAGTGGTCAGCGTTGTGGTGGTAATTCCGCCTTTGGCATCCAATAGGCCGGTGAATGTACCCTTGGCTGCGCTCAGATCGCCGCCGATGGTGGCAGCGCCGGTTGTGGTCAGCGTTGCGGTGCTAACTCCGCCGTTGGCGCTCAACAAACCAGTCACGGAAACCGGGCCGGTGAATGTGCCATTCACTGCGCTCAGGTTCTGCGCTGAAAGAGCACCGGTAAAGGTTCCATCGACCGCGTTCAGGGTGGTGGTATTCAACCCACCATTGGCGCTCAACAGACCAGTCACGGAGACCGGGCCAGTGAATGTGCCTTTGGCCGCGCTCAAGTCTCCCGTGATGTTGGCATTACCACCGATGGTGGCGTTGCCGGTCGTGGTCAGTGTCGTGAATGTGCCATTAACCGCACTTAGGTCACCCGTGAAGGTACCTTTGACTGCGCTCAGGTCGCCGCCGATGGTAGCAGCGCCGGTAGTAATCAGCGTTGTGGTGGTAATTCCACCTTTGGCATCCAATAGGCCGGTGAATGTGCCTTTGGCTGCGCTCAAGTCGCCACCAATGTTGGCGTTGCCGGTTGTGGTCAGTGTCGTGAATGTACCATTGACCGCGTTCAGGTTGCCGCTGATGGTGGCATTACCGCCAATAGTGGCGGCACCTGTTGTGTTCAGCGTTGTGGTAGTGACTCCGCCATTTGCACTTAACGGACCAGTCACTGAAACTTGGCCGGAAAATGTGCCATTAACTGCGCTTAGGTTAGTAAAACTCAGGTTGGTGGCATTCAGGTTGGTGACATTCAAGGTACCGCCGATAGTGGCGTTGCCAGTTGTGGTCAGGGTTGTGGCGGCAATTCCGCCATTTGCGCTTAACTGGCCAGCCACTGAAACCGGTCCAGTAAATGTGCCATTAACTGCGCTCAGGACGTTTGCTGAAAGCGCTCCGTTAAATGTGCCATCAGCCGCGTTCAGGGTGGTGGTATTCAACCCGCCATTTGCGATCAGAAGACCACCAACGGTTGCAGTCCCAGCAAACGTGCCGTTTGCGACTGAAAGGTTGCGGCTCGTGTCAATGGCTGTTACGCCGTTGATTTGCAAAAATGTTGAATCAATGCCTCCACTCGCAGTCGTTAACCCGGCAACGTCTAGCGTCCCAGGACCATTCGTAGCATCGACTGTAAGCGTTGATGTGACCAAGACATTATCGAAGGTTTTTGAAGGCGGAGGCTTGATAGGCTTAGCAGCCTGAGCCATTGTGGGGAACAAAAGTTCTACCAGCAGAAATAGCACCATCCAACTTGAGAAGCCCCCTCTTGTTTTCATCTTTTTTCTCCGATCTAAATTGGATATCTCGAATTCAACTTTTTCTATGGCGTCACATAAATATTGGCTATGCCAAGCATATTGCTCTCGCGATATTACACGATTCAATGCGCATCATGCAAACTAACAAACAGTATACGTGCAAAACGTACAGGCAGCCCTATGTATGGTTTTCCTTGAACATGAGTGTGCTACTGGGCAAAATGCTGTCGGGACTTCCAGGACGAATAAGTGCGCATCTATTTCAACTCTATCTTGGCTTGATCCCGCAGTTCCTTGAGCGCAGACTCTAGTCGTTGCTGCGCCAGAATTTGGCGAATTTCATCCTTCGCCTTGGCCAGTTCCGGGCGCTTGCCTTGTTTGCGTTCCTCCAGCTTGAGAAACAGCACGCCGTCCCGTACCCTCCAGGGACCAAGGTATTGTCCTGGTTGCAACGCCTTGACCGGCTGATAAAGGCCGTAGGGAACTCCGGCAGGCAAGACCGCATGATCACCCTCCTTGTTTACCCAGGAAAACTTGCCCAAGTATGCGCCACCACCTTGTTTAATGGCTTCAGCCATTTCGGCGGCATCCTTGGCGTCTTGCGTCAGATAATATTTGAGGACATGGCCCAAATACAGCTCGTCCTTGACATTGGTGTCATAGTAATTGCTGATGTCCTGGTCCGAGACCGCTTGCTGAAATTCACTGAGTTTCTTGCGGAGATAGAGTCCGGACAAGGCTTCACGCGCCACCGATTCCGCAATCGCCTGCGCGTCTGCAGGCCATTGACGACGTGCCGCTTCGGCAGTCAGCAGGCGGTTGATGGCATTTTCAACGGCTACCGGTTTGACCATGCCAGCCGACATCAGCGCTTCCACGTCCGCCGTAGTAACGGGTTGCCGGTTAACGACTGCCAGGATGGCGGGCGGCGACGCATCCTTTGATGATGCGGAGAAGACACCTTGGTTTTTCGCTGCAAACGTAATTCCCACAACGGCGACTATTGCTACAAGTATTACGATAATCCGGGTACGCATGGTTTTCATCGACCAATCTCCTGTGTAAAGCCTTTCACCACTGCCCGCGAAATGACTCCATCGTCTTTGCATTTGCGGGCGCAAAATTCAATCATTTCCCAGCCAACGCTGGGTTTGAAGGATTGCAGGGTGTGCAATGCCATCATCATGTCAGGGAACAAGTCCTCGTCGCCAATGGCCACCGCCAATGCGTTGCCATCTTGTGCCAGGGAAAAGGTTACGCCGGGGTTGAGCCGGATCAGAGTCGGGGCGTACTCAAGGTAGTCGTTGTTTCTGAGATAAAAGCGCTTGACGGCAATTTTCTTGTCCTCGAACAAGTTGATCTTGCTGCTGACGTGAGCAAATACTTCGCTGCCTTTGGTCGCCGTCAGGATCGCAATCCACATCGCGGCTCCCATCAGAACAAGACAAAGCAGGGTGAGGTCCAGATTGTGGGGCAGGTACTTTAGTACAGCGGTGTATCCTCGCACCTTGGCAATCAGCATCGCTAGGCGCTTAGGCGCCGGCGACGCCGTGGGTGGTGCATAGGGGGAACTGCGCTTACGTCTGACAAATGTAGGCGCACGGAAGAAGAACCGTTTCATGGCTTGCTCATTTCCTCCAGATTTCCCTTGCGGGCGACGACGAGGTTGTCAGGAATATTGTAGTCGGTGACGATTCCCGGTCCAAGGGCTTCCATGTAGTCGCGGCTAACCCAGCCCGGCAGAAAAATTTCAAAGGCCTCGCCTTTTCCCTGTTTCCAAATATACCCGTCGATCCATCCCCCAGCGCGAACTACCGTGGCAGAAATTTTCTGGATTTGCGCCAGTTGTTCAGACATTGGAGAAGCATACTGGATATGCTTGACGGCCTCCGCCGTGGAACCGAGTAAAACCTTGTCCTTGTTGAACTGGTCCAACAGGACGTCGACAAGCGTGAGGCTCGCGTAAAGAACTATGCAGCCAACGGTGACGTAGGTGGCAAGTCTGGCAAAGCGGTTGACTATGTTGCCGATGATGCCGCGATGGTAGCCATCGAGTGATTCTAGCGGCCACGACGTTGTGGCCGTTCCTGCGTTATAAATCTCGAGCCGGGAATCCTGGGCGATTTTGTCAATGGCCGATGCCTCGTCGCACAACAAGAGAAATTCTCCCCGGCGTTTGATGACGGCCACCACGATAGGCGAAACATCAAGAACGTAGATACCGTCGCCGCGGTGTTCAGGATGCCCGGGCAACGCCATGGCTAATTGGGTTTCAAATTTCTCGGCATGGGTCACCCATTTGGAGGGTACCGCAAAGTAATAGACATGCTCACCGTCGCTGGCGGACAAAATATGCAGGCAGTGGTCCCGCAGGATACCGCCGGCTATCTTGACTATCGCACCCTCCACGTCCAGTGGGAAGGCGGGGATGCAGCCCGCGATCATATTCGAGTAGATATGCGTAATGGTTGTTGTCACGATTGCAAATCTAACGGTTAACTACCCATCATCGCTGCTGTCCTGATGGCTGGATGGCAGGTTGAATGGGCTGCTGGTTAGTCTGTTGCGCCCCAGGAGGGGAACTTGCCGACCCAGTCATCGATGTCGAGTCCGGCTTGATGGTATTGAAGTATTCACTGCTCGGTTTCTCAAGCGCGCTGTTCGCGACGGCAGTGGACGGCGAGTAGAGTGCCGGTTGGACAGAACCTTGGTAGATGATTTCATTAGGCATTGTCGCCAGCAAAAGCCGTACCGAATCTCCTTTGATGACAGGGGTTACCTCGAAACCTTCGACGAAGGCTTTCACTCCGTGCTTGATCAATATCGAAGAAGAACGGCGAACATATTGGTTTTCCTGATGGGTTTCCTGAGCCTGTTGCCCACCAACGCCTTGCTGAAAACCGGACATCTGCATTTGCGGCATTTGTGGCATTTGCAATTGAGTTTGTCTGCTGGTAACGGAAGGTGGCATCTGCATCGCAAGCACGGCGGTGTCTCCTACGATAGCCATGACCTGCAATCGAGATAGCGCCTGTCGAGGAGTGTCGCCACTGGCACCAGGAATGCCGGGAGGCATTCCTACACCTGCCGTGGCAAAATTCGCCTTGGGGATGGGCGGGGGCAGGGACGGAAGCGGCACCAGTTCCTTATGCGCGGCTTCCATAATTTGACGCTTTACTTCCTTTACCTTGTTCGGTGAAAGAAGCGGATTGGCAATCAACGCTTGCCCCGTCTGCGCCATAGACCAGACCGGCAAGATCAATGCCAATAACAGGACGGCTTGTTCAAATTTTCTCCGCATGGTTGAAGATCACCTCGGCTAAGTTACGGACGACGAAGGAAGAAATTTTTCCGGCATGCCTTGTTTATTCCCAAGATCGCCAGTAGTAGGTTGCGCCTTGTCCGGCTTGCCTTCAGCAGGCGCCAATCCGCCTTGCTTCGACACTTGTTTCTTGGAGAACTTGACCACCCTTGCCTTGAGTACCAGCACTAACTCCGACTTCGATGTGTCCATATTTTTGCTTCCCAAGGCAATTGACTTGTCCGTTATGGGGAGACCCGACACATTGACAGCTTCCCGCTCCTGGATGAGCCCCCCTAAGAGAATGGTGTCTCCCGGCACTGTGCGCACCGTAGAGCGATACTCCCGATCAGCGGTTTGGGGCAGGGTCAAGTCTGTGCCAAGAGCAGTGAAGCGGTTGAACTGGACGAGGTTGGTCAAGGATAACGAGAGTTTTGTATAAACCGTTCCGTCGTGCAGGTCTCCATAGACCGACATGTCCAAGCCCGTTTGCAGGTCATTCGTTTCCACGGTGGTTTGGCTGATCGCCGTTCCGGTGTTGGTGCCAACTTTGCTTACATAGCGGGTCGACTGCCCAATCCGCAATTTGCCTTTGGAACCGGACATAATCGCAATACGCGGTTGGGAGACGGTACGTACCGTACCTTGGGTTTTCAGGAAGTTAATCAAGGCTTCCAAAGAGAAATGCCTAGTGTTGTAGACCACGCCAACGGCTAACGCACCTGCCGTGCTACTCCCGGTTCCGGTGAAGGTTTGTGCGTCGGTTAGAGAACGATCAAGAGATCCGCCGTACAAATTAAATTTATTCCATTGGATACCGGTCTGGTTGCCATCCGTCAAATCGACCTGAAAGATATGCAGGTCGTAAACAAGCATGCTCCGGGTGCTTCGTATGCGGTCCATGTATTGCCGGATGTAATCGAGGCGTACCCGATTCGTCTTGAAGGTAAGCGTTCGGCTGTTGCGATCAAGGTATACATCCTTGGCGCTAAGGTATTGCATGGTGTTCGTCAAGGAGGCGAGAGAATCGTCGTTCAATACCGGGGGCAGTTCAAGGGCAAACTGCTCTTCCTGCGTCACATACAAAACGCCGCTATCGAGACGATAGAAGAATCCCATTGCTTTGGAGAGCTTCTCAATAATATCAGGCAGGTTGCCTTCAAGGCTGCTGACCATTGCGGCTTGATATCTTGCCCCCTGCATATGGCCGCCATCAAAACTAAGCGCGACTCCAGTTCCATCAAGCAGCAACTTCAAGGTATCGTAAAGCGATACCTCCGAGAGATGAAGATTACGGATGGATTTGTCTGGCAAGCGTTCTTTGGATTCTCCCGCCATTGGGTAAAGCAAGAATGGCGATTCGCCGACAAGTTCAGCGGCCACATCCAATTGCGCTTGTGTCGCACGATCATCGTCGTTCCCGATAGCGCCTTTAGCGGCTTGCATTTTGGCAGAGATATCGGGTTGCACCATGTCACGGGGCAATAGACTGCAACCACTTATGGTTAGGGCATTTGCAAACGCCAACACTATCCAAAGCCAATTCACCGGCCTCATGTCAAATCCCTTAAGCCAAGCATCAATATATTCGATGGAATTCTTATAGCAGGATAATCGTCTAATTCTTCTAGTCGCAGGCTAAATATTGGCTGCGGCTTGCAGTCAAGTTATTACAATATAATAATATTTCGGCGAGCCGTTATGATTCGGTTATATTGCGCTCGACACTTACCATCCCAAACTGATCAAGTATATCAAATCAAGTGGGCCGGCACCGAAAATTAGAAAAGCAGGATGAATGGCAGCCGTGCTCAATCAGAAGCCATGTAACGACTTTAAAAAGCAAGGGCTTGAGTATTGGGGTTTTACATGATTCATGACATAACCACAACTCAGCTTGCTGGCAACATGCTGCGATGATATTACTGTATTTCCGAAAATAGATGCCATCATATTGGTAGTTCGGCCTATTTCCAGAACGCAGTGATCAAACGCGGTCACTGCGGTATGCGCCATGCTCGGCAGCAATGCCGGCGCCGCGGAGTATATGGACAGCATCGGCGCGCTGGGGAAGAAGGCTGACGAGATTTACCGCCACATGAACTTTGACCGGATTGCGGAGACGACATGAGTTTGACAAGGGTGTTCATGCAAATGTGTTATATCAGGATCCCCTCACTTTGCAAGACCGCCGATCATATCTGACGCAAATCAATCACCCGTTTGGCCTTGCCCATCGAACGCTCGATGATGCCGCATGGCACTATTTCCACCTGAATGTTGATGCCGATGTAGGACTTAATGTGATGTTGAAGCTCGTTCGTCGCTCGCTGCCTGTCGGCCTCGGAGGGCGCTTCAGGCTTCATTTCCACGCGCACCGTCAAATCGTCGAGGTGGCCCTTGCGGGAAACCTCGAGCACGAAATGGGATGAAAGCCCTGGCGTCTTGAGGATCAGTTCCTCGACTTGCGACGGAAACAGATTCACGCCACGGATGATCAGCATATCATCGGTACGCCCCGTGATCTTGCCGATGCGGCGGAAACTGCGCGCCGTCGGCGGCAGCAGGCGCGTCAGGTCGCGTGTGCGATAGCGCACCATCGGTAGCGCTTCCTTGGTCAACGAGGTGAATACCAGTTCGCCCACTTCGCCATCGGGCAGCACCGCGCCGGTAACGGGATCGATTATTTCCGGAAAGAAATGATCTTCCCAAAGCGTCGGCCCATCGCGCGATTCGAGGCATTCGACGCCGACGCCTGGCCCCATCAGCTCCGAGAGTCCATACAAATCCATGGCGGCGATGCCGAGTCGGTCTTCCAGTTCGCGGCGCATGCTTTCACCCCACGGCTCGCCGCCAAACAAGCCGCGTTCAAGACTGGTTGAGCGCGGATCGAGTCCCTGCCGCTCGAACTCGTCCACGATGGTGAGCACATAGGATGGCGTGCCGACAATCATGGTCGGCTTAAAATCCTGGATAAGCTGTACCTGCCGCTCGGTCTGGCCACCACTGATCGGCACCGCCATGCAGCCGAGGCGCTCGGCGCCATAATGCACACCCAAACCGCCGGTAAACAATCCGTAGCCATGGGTGATGTGGAAAATGTCGGAGCGCGAGCCGCCCGCCGCGCGAAGCGAACGCGCCATCAGGTTGGCCCAGGTATCGATGTCGCGCTGCGTGTAGCCGACTACCGTCGGCTTGCCGGTGGTGCCGCTGGAGGCATGCACGCGCACGATGTCGTCCATCGGCACCGCGAACATGCCGAAAGGATAGGTGCGGCGCAAGTCTTCCTTGGTGGTGAAGGGGAAACGGGATAAATCGGCGAGCGACTTCAGGTCGCCCGGATGCACCCCTGCTTCGTCGAATTTGCTGCGGTACTGCGGCACCTGCTCATAAGCATGGCGTAGCGACCACTGCATGCGCTCCAGTTGCAACGCCGCAATCTCGTCTCGGCTGGCGGTTTCAATGGCTTCCAGCCCGTCGGCTGGCCGACCGTGATTCACTCTGCTCTCCTTCATTCCCAGGTTTTTCGTCTGACCGAATATAAAGAGACTTCCCCGCCTCGAAGCGGCGGTGGGCCGCGCGGCATCAAAGTGCCAAGATTGAGTTTCTTCATAACCAATCTAAACAAAGAGGGGAAGTCCATGAGCATTATGCCCGAAGTAAATTCAAGTGTGACAACGGTTGGCGTGGATCTGGCAAAAGACATCATTACCGTGTTCGCGGTCGATGCGTATGGCCGGAAGCTGCAAGTAAAGGATATCCGCGGGAAGGAATTCAGCGCCTGGCTGGTTCAATTGCCCGAGGGTTGCGTCGTCGGCATGGAAGCCTGCAGCGGCGCCCACCACTGGGGGCGCCTGATGAATGAATACGGCCTGGTTCCCAGGATCATGGCAGCGGAATTCGTGAAACCCTTTCGCAAGAGCATCTCGGCCAAGAACGACCGCAACGATGCCGAAGCGATCTGCACGGCAGTGCGCCAGCCCAACATGCGCTTTGTGAGCGTGAAGAACATCGAACAGCAACAACGGCTGACATGGCATCGCCTGCGCGAAGGCTGGAAAGAAGAACGCACCGCCCTCATCAACCGGACGCGCGGCGTATTGGCTGAATTCGGCATAGTCATCGGCAAGTCGAGCGCGGCATTTACCCGCGCCCTCACCGGCCTGATCAGGGAAGAAGGCCAGCCTGCCACGCTGCGCAACCTTCTGGAACAGGTGCAAAAGCAACTCAAGGCGCTGGATGAACGCCTGGCCCAGTGCGACCGTACCATCGCCCAGCAGGCGCGCCACTGCGAAGACGCCAAGCGCCTGCAAGCCATTACCGGCGTAGGCGTGATAACAGCGGACGCCATTACCGCAACCGTTGGCGATGCCCGGGATTTCAAGAATGGCCGGCAATTTTCCGCCTGGAATGGCATCACGCCACGGCAATATTCCAGCGGCGGCAAAAGCCGGCTCGGCGGAATCACCCGGCGCGGCGACGCTTACTTGCGCACCCTGCTGATTCAGGGGGCGCGTTCCACCTTAAACGCGGCCCTCAAGCGAGCGCCGGACAAACTCAGCCGCATCCAGCGATGGATAGTCGAGGTGAATGCCCGCGTGGGTTATCACAAGGCGCTGGTGGCCATCGCCAACAAACATGCGCGGATGATCTGGGCGATTCTCGCCAAGGGCGAAGCCTTCAATCCGGATGCCTGGCAGGAATATCAAATCGGAGAGAGCGTCTAAAAGGAGCGGCACCCCCCAACTGCGGCACACGCGAGCGATAGATAAAACAGGTCAGACCGTTCGCCTGGCACCCTGGCTAACATAGTGGCGTACCACCCTCTATGGCGATTGATCCTCGCATAGCGGTATGTCGATGACCGAATGAGGGCAGGCGGAGCGGTTAATATCGTGGCCCGGACGAATCCAGTCCAACAGGGCCGGTTACGACCAAAGGA
>Ga0074195_1002495_pt1 | contig 20355 bp, 17 predicted proteins | sample EPASupsiteHSE623_FD_64525 | JGI IMG/M metagenome (GOLD analysis project Ga0074195, IMG submission 64525) | Bioremediated contaminated groundwater from EPA Superfund site, New Mexico - Sample HSE6-23 | ecosystem: Environmental > Aquatic > Deep subsurface > Groundwater > Contaminated ...
GATGATGATGGCGCTGTTTTGCTTCGTTTTGAAAATGGAGCACAGGGTGTGCTGATGGCCACCCAGATTGCAGCAGGCGAGGAAAATGCCCTCAAAATCAGAATTTACGGAGAGAAAGGCGGGCTGGAATGGCACCAGATGGAACCCAATTCGCTTTGGTTGAAATGGACTGACCGTCCAACAGAAATGCTCCGCGTTGGTGGCGGCTATATGGGCAGCTTCGCGAAGTTCAACACCCGGACCCCGGGTGGACATCCGGAAGGGTACCTGGAGGCTTTCGCCAATATTTACCGGAATTTTGCCCTGACGGTTGGCGCTCGGATGAACGGACAGGAACCAACTGCTGAAATGCTTGACTTCCCCGGGATCGAAGACGGTATCAGGGGGATGATGTTTATTGAAGCCGTGGTGAAATCGGGCTATGATGATTCGATCAAGTGGCTGCCGTTCTAGAAGTGAGATGAAACGGGTAACAAGGTGGCATGGAGGGAAGGTAACAAGGTGAAAAGATTAAACCCTGTAACCTTGTAACCCTGCAACCCTGCAACCCTGTAACCTTGTAACCATTTAACCTTGTAACCTTGTAACCCTGTAACCCTGTAACCTTGTAACCATTTAATACTATTACCATGAGACCAGTAACAATCTATACGGGACAGTGGGCCGATCTGCCACTGGAAACGATGTGCCAAAAAACAAAGGAATTCGGATACGACGGACTTGAGCTCTGTTGTTGGGGCGACCATATCGAAGTGAGCAAAGCCGACCAGGCTTATTGCGATGCGAAGAAAGCATTGCTGAAGCAATACGGACTGCAGTTATTCACGATATCGACCCATCTGGTAGGGCAATGCGTATGTGACAAGATCATCGACGAACGTCACCGGGGTATTCTGCCCGACTACCTTTGGAGTGATGGCGATCCGGAGGGCGTAAGGCAACGTGCCGCTCAGGAGATCATTCAAACGGGTCTGACGGCCAAAAGACTGGGAATTCAAAATGTGGTGGGCTTCACGGGAAGCCCGATCTGGCACATGCTCTATTCTTTTCCGGCTGTTACGCAAAAGCAGATCGATGAGGGATATGCCGATTTTGCAAAGAGGTGGATCCCGATCCTCGACGAATACCAGAAGATGGGTGTGCGGTATTGTCTTGAAGTGCATCCTACCGAAATTGCCTTTGATATTGAGACCTCGCGCCGTGCACTGAAAGCCCTGAATTACCATCCGGCATTTGGGTTTAACTATGATCCGAGCCATCTGGGATACCAGGGGGTTGACTACGTGAAATTCATTTATGAATTCGCCGACCGCATTTTCCATGTCCATATCAAAGATGCCAACTGGAGCGATCACCCGATGGATATCGGCGTTTTCGGAGGACATACGGAATTTGGCGATAACCGTCGTTATTGGAATTTCCGGAGTCCGGGACGTGGAAAGATCGATTTCGAAAGCATTATACGGGCATTGAACGATATTCAATATTCCGGTCCGTTATCGGTTGAATGGGAAGACAGCGGTATGAACCGGGAAGCAGGAGCTGCTGAAGCCTGTGATTTTGTTCGCTATATCGACTTTGCCCCTTCCGATCTGGCATTCGACAAGGCCATGAAGTCGTAATTAGTAGTGAGACCATGCTCTCTGCTATCTTACCCTGCAACCTTGCGACTTTGTTCCCTACCAGCCGAGGAACAGCATTCCGGTGCCGCTTATCAGGATAATGAGCCCTGCGAGAAGATGAACATACCGCTCGTGGTTTTTGAACCGGATAAGCCTGGCGCCCCTGTTGCCCAGGTAAACCATGACCATCATGGTTGAAATGGTCACGATTCCGAAGATCAGCGAAACAATAAACATGGCTGAAACCTGATGCTCGTAGGCAGGAAAAAGCAGCAGAGGGATCAGTACTTCGCATGGGCCGAATACAAAGATGAGGAAGAGGATCCAGGGAGTCAGCTTGGTGTTGTCTTCCTGCTTTTCTTCGACCGGTAAATGGTGGAGTTCCCGTATCTTTTTGGGCATCAGAAATGCCGGCAAGTGCGCATGGTGAGCGCTTTTAAAATACTTGTAGATACCGTAGATGGTATAAGCCATGCCAAAAGCGAACAACATCCAGGCAACGATCTCTCCGCGGAAAGCTTCTACATATTCCAGCTTGTTCAGGCTGATGCCAAGGGCAATGCCGATCATACCGATCAAAACTGAACTTCCAACATGCCCGATTCCCGAAATGAAAGTGATCCACATCGTCTTATAGGGCGACCATTGCCTGGCTTTGCTCAGAACGATAAAGGGAAGATAATGGTCAGGTCCCAGGACCGTATGGATAAAGCCGAGCGATGCTGCTGACAGGGATAACAGATACAGTTCGTTCATAGGTTCAAAGTTTATTAATTAAAGAGGCCTGGCAGGCCGCTCCGAATCCATTATCAATGTTGACCACGCTGATACCGCTGGCACAACTGTTAAGCATGGCAAGCAGAGCTGATAAGCCCTGAAAATTTGCGCCGTAACCGATGCTGGTAGGAACTCCGATCACCGGACGGTCAACCAATCCTCCGACCACGCTTGCCAGTGCGCCTTCCATTCCGGCTACCACGATGATTACCCGTGCACTGCGGATCATGTCCAGCTTATTGAACAGACGGTGAATTCCGGCCACGCCCACATCGTAGACCGATTCTACTTTGTTGCCCAGGAAACGGGCTGTAACAACAGCTTCTTCAGCCACCGGCAAATCGGAAGTGCCGGCTGCGACCACCACGATTGATCCCTTCCCGGGTGTGTCATTCTCCTTTTTCCAGGTCACAGCCCTGGCCAGCGCGTGATAGTTTGAACCGGGAATCATGTTCACGACAGCTTCAGCCATTTCCGGACTTACCCGTGTGGCCAGGATGTCGATTCCTTTTTCATACATACGCCGGGCGATCAGGCAGACTTGTTCGGTTGTTTTTCCGGAGGCATAGATCACTTCCGGAACGCCTGTGCGCTCCTGCCGGTCGGTATCGAGTGTGGCAAACCCCATTTCTTCAATTCCCCGGTCAGGAAGATGACTCAGTGCATCCGTCAGATCAATTTCTCCGGCTTTATATTTTTCAAGGATCTCTCTGGGACTCATTGCTGTGTATTACGATTTAAGATAACCGCCTTTTCGATCTCCTGTACGCTCACATTACAGGCTTGAGCCAGCCTGCGGCAGTCTTCCGCTTCCGGCTTGGAACATATCAACCTGCCGTTGTAATAACTTTGCTTGACACTCACAGGCCCGTAAGGGGTATTCACGTTGATTTGCTCGCGCCGCAACATATTCTTTTTGACCCGGTGTTCCCGGATGCCAATGGACGTGCTGTGCATAAAAATGATCTCTTTCATCTGGCCGGCCAGCTGTTCCCGGCAAAGTACGGAGAATAAAACAGCCGGCCGCGATTTTTTCATGATCACGGGCGTCATCCAGGCATCACTGGCTCCCGCCTCAAAAAGCTGGTCCAAAAGATAGTTGTAATGTTCCGGATTCATATCGTCGATATTGCATTCCAGGATCACCGCTTCTTCGGTCAGAACATCTTTGTTTTCCCCGGCACTGTCTTCACACAGAAAAACCCGCAGCACATTGGGCACTTCAGTATCCTTCGTGCCAAGGCCATAACCGGTTTTAAGAATACTGAAGCTGTTGGTTTCCGTAAACCGGTCGACTGTTGCAGCCAGGATAGCGGCGCCCGTCGGGGTCGTTGCTTCATAGTTGACCAGTCCGCTGCGAACGGGAATGTTCCTGAGAATCTCGGCTGTAGCCGGTGCCGGAACAGGCATAATGCCATGCGCACACTTCACCGTGCCGCCACCAAGCTGCACAGGTGAAGAGTAAACTTTATCGACCTCTAGAAAATCGAGACAGATGGCGGCGCCAACGATGTCGGCAATCGAATCGAGCGCGCCGACTTCATGGAAGTGGACGTGCTCTTTGGGGATCTGGTGCACTTTCCCCTCCGCCACCGCTACCTCATTGAATATTTTTAACGAAAGCGTTTTTACTTTTTTCGGAAGCGCACTGCCGTTGATGATCTCTTCAATATGCCTTAAATGACGATGTTTTTCATTCTCCTGATTTTCAATGATCACATCTGCTTTTGTTCCTGATATTCCGCGGCGAAGGTCTTTTTTTACATCGAGATGAAAACCGGGGATGCGAAGCTTTTCCAGCTCCGACTTCAGGTAACCCGCATCCACACCGAGATCGATGAGCGCGCCCAGGTTCATGTCTCCGCTGATCCCGGCAAAACAATCGTAATACAGTATTCTCATATTTAGTATCAAGTATCAAGTATCAAGACAAAAAAAGCAAAAGGTGACAGGGTAATATGGTGACAAGGTAGCAGGGTTGCTTTTACCTTTGTTACCTTTTTACCTTGCAACCCTTTTTCCCGCTTCCGTTCTCCTCTATGCTCCACGCCCCATGTTTTTTATTGCTTCACTTTCAATCCCCTGTTCAGTTTTCCCGAAACCAATCCTTCACGGTCAATCCGGACTTCCTTGAACCCTGCCGCTTTGATTTTGCTGATCACCGAATCTTCCATACTGAACAATTTTGATAATTCTTCACCGGGTACCTCAACCTCTCCGTAGGTACCATAATGGCGGACACGAACGTCCCGGAAGCCCAAATCATTCAGAATATTTTCAGCTTCTTCAACCTGACGCAGCTTTTCCCGCGTAATCGTATGATTATAGGGTATTCTGGAACTCAGGCATGGACTGGCAGGCTTATCCCAGTTGGGGAGTTCAAAATGATGCGCCAGTTGCCGGATTTCATCTTTCGTGAGCTGACAGTCGGCCATGGGTGCCAGTACCCGGTATTGAGCTGCCGCCTGAAGACCTGGCCGGTAATCACCCAGATCATTGTAATTAGTCCCGCTCAATACCTCAAATCCTTCGTATTTCTGTTTGATATCCTGTAAATCATGAAAGAGGTGTTCCTTACAAAAATAGCACCGGTTTTCAGGATTTGAGTGATATCTTTCATCAATCAATTCATTCGTTTTAATGACTTCGAGGCGGATATTAAACTGCTCACAGAAATTTTTTGCCAGTTCAAAGTCCTTGCTTTTCAGGCTTTCCGAGTTGGAGATTACGCCTATGGCATTTTCGCGTCCCTGAAACCGGCGGGCAAGAAACAGTACCAGGGTGGAATCGATCCCTCCTGAAAAAGCAACAACGGAACCTTTTCTTTTTGAGAACCAACTTTCCAGTTGGAGAAGTTTATTTTGAAGATGTGGGCTAAGGTCGGTCATACTTATTTGTTTTTGATATGGAAAACATAGTAACATCTTTTCACAGAAAAGTAATACGATTGAACAAAAATAGCAAAAAAGAGAAACAGATAACTGCCAAAGTTGTTAAAGTTGTTAAATGAAGAGGCGGAAGATATTTTTTTTATCTTTGCGGCATTCAATTGCTGCGTGTTCCTGATAACCACGTAAAAAACAAGGAGTAATGAAAAATAAAGTTTCTGTTCTTTTTTTTGTCACAGGGATCGTTTTTGCTGCCTGCATGCTGGTCGCAAATATTCTGGCAGCCAAGATTCTCAAGATCGGCCCCTGGTCGGCTCCTGCAGGAGTTTTGATTTTCCCCTTAGTGTATATCATCAATGATGTGATTGTTGAAGTATGGGGCTATGCCCGCGCCAGACTGATCATTTGGGCCGGATTTAGTGTCAACTTGATGGCTGCATTCTTTTATATGCTGGCAATCGCTCTTCCCTCAGCCCCCTTTTTTGAGGGTCAGGAAGCCTTCAAAATGATCCTCGGGAGTTCCATCCGCATTGTATTTGCAAGCCTTCTGGCTTATCTGGTGGGTTCATTTGTGAATGCTTTCATCATGAGCAGGTTCAAATTAATGACCAAAGGCAAAGTATTCTCGTTGAGGGCTATTGTTTCGACGCTTGCGGGAGAAGGGACAGATTCGCTGTTGTTCATTTCCATAGCCTTTGCCGGACTTTTCCCCTTCCATGTGATTCTGATCATGATCGCCACCCAGGTGCTCCTGAAAGTGGCTTATGAAATCATGGTGTTGCCGCTGACCATTTTGGTTGTTAAAAAAGTGAAGGCTATTGAAGGAGAAGACGCTTTTGACCGTACAATATCTTATAATCCGTTTCGAATTAAGCAAATCTGATGGACAAAGCTTTGGTCATTTTTTCGGGTGGGCAGGATTCAACAACCTGTTTATTTTGGGCAAAGGAAAAATTTGCCCGGGTGGAGGCCATTTCATTCGATTATGGACAGCGACACCGTGTGGAACTGGAAATTGCAGAGACTATTGCAGCGAAGGCCGGAGTTCCCTGGGCTGTTTTCAGTCTGGATCTGCTGAGTCGAATCACCAGCAATGCACTGACCTGTCCGGGTATAGCGGTTGAACAGGAAAAACCGGCCGATCGTCCGCCCAATACCCTGGTCGAAGGCCGGAATATGCTGTTTCTGACTTATGCGGCGATCTATGCCAAATCGAAAGATATTCATCATCTGATAACCGGTGTGGGTCAGGCCGATTACAGTGGTTATCCGGACTGCCGTGACGAATTTGTCAGGTCATTGAATGAAACACTCAACCTGTCTATGGATTATGCGTATGAGATCCATACGCCGCTGATGTGGAAAAATAAGGAGCAAATCTGGCAATTGGCTGATCAATTGGGTATCTTTGACCTCGTCCGGAACGGAACCCTGACCTGTTATAACGGGATAGTGGGCGATGGTTGTGGCAACTGTCCGGCATGCAAACTTCGTCGAAACGGGCTGGAAAACTTTTTGAAAAGGCGCGATCAGGGCAGTGAAGAGCATGGAGCATAGAGCATGGTGGAGAACGGAAGCTGGAAACCGGAAAAGGATCGCATTTCCACTCACGACTCGCTACTTCTTAATCGAAATTTTGCAATATTGAGAATTAAAAATCTATGGATCATTTAAAACATCTTGGCAACGAAACAGAATATAAGTTTTCCTATACCACCGATGTGTTGGAAACATTCGAAAACAGGCATCCGGATGGAGACTATTGGGTGAAATTTAATAATCCGGAATTTACCAGTCTTTGTCCGATAACAGGCCAACCTGATTTTGCCGCTATCTATATCAGCTATATGCCCGATAAAAAGCTTGTCGAGAGCAAGTCATTGAAATTGTACCTGTTTAGTTTCCGGAATCACGGGGCTTTTCATGAAGATTGCATTAACATCATCATGAAGGACCTGATCCGGCTGATGGATCCAAAATACATTGAAGTTTGGGGAAAATTTCTTCCGCGGGGAGGATTGAGCATTGATCCTTATACCAATTATGGTAAAACCGGTACAAAGTATGAGGAGTTGGCCTGGTACCGGTTGCAAAATCATGATATGAATCCTGAAAAAGTAGACAACAGGTAACGAACATGCAAAAAAGATGAAAACAATTCTTGGTTATTTGCTCACGCCTTTTTATGTGCTGACTTTTATCTTGCTGATCCTGATTTTTCACCCTGTTCAAATGGTTTGTCGTCGTATTGGAGGTTACCCTCTTCGGAAAAAGTCGGTTGATATATTGAATTTTTTCCTCTTGTACAGCCAGGTAATCATGGGCGCCCGGATCAGGTTCAGAGGTTTTGAACTGCTGCCTCAGGGACGTCCTCTGATTATTGTTTCAAATCATCAGAGCCTGATGGACATTCCTCCAATTGTATGGGGATTCAGAAAGCATCACCCGAAGTTTATATCAAAAAAGGAGTTGGGTAAAGGTATTCCCAGTATTTCCTATAATTTACGGCATGGAGGTTCTGTTCTGATTGACCGGGAAAACGGACGGCAGTCTATTCTTGAGATTGCCCGGCTCGCAAAGCACATTGAAAAAGAAAATTACAGTGCCAGTATATTTCCTGAAGGTACACGCAGTAAAACGGGGATGGTGGGGCATTTTCAGCATCCGGGTATTGCCGCCTTGTTACGTTCAGCTCCTTCGGCCTGGGTTGTGCCTTTTGTAATTGACGGGAATAGGGAATTCATAAAAAAAGGGTATTATCCTCTTCAGTTCGGCATCAGTCTTACTTATACCGTTCTTCAACCGATCGATCCTGCAGGTCGTGATCCAAAGGAATTGACAGAGGAACTGGAATATAAAATTAAAAGTGCATTGGGGCAGGTATAACCGGTTGGGCTAAGACTGCCGAAACTTTGTTTAGATTTGTTCCCATCCCTGACGGTAGGTATGACGGATCCACTCCTCGATGGTTGGCAGAGCCGGGCGCGAAATATGTTTTTGATTGACCCGGGGGTCGCCGTTAACCAATTCAAATTTATTCTCTGCAAGAAGATGAAGCTGATCCTCGTTGGTGATGTTGGTGAAAAGCATTCGTTCACTGTCCCAGTAAAGCTTGCGGTTCAGACTTTGCATCCTCACAGCCAGCACCCCTAACAATATCGTTTCATTAAGCGGACCGGCGTAAGCAAAATTCGAAGTTGTTTCGACACGGTTCTCTATTGTTTCTTTACAGGCCCTGATCCAGTCCTGTTCATGTCCTCCATCCATTGCTGCGGAGATACGGCGAAGTGTTTTTTCAGGCTGACGGAATTGCTCCATTTGGCTTGTTGGCAGCAAAGTAGGGTTTCTGCCATAGGCGCCACACATGATTTCACCTCTTGTACCGTAAAAAATGCAGCCTCCGTCTTCGTCACCCATTGGCTCGTCATCAGATAATTCATCAGGACGGGTCGGTAAAAGACCACCATCGTACCAGGTAATTGTCACTGCGGGCATAGCCACTTTGGGAAAATTATCCCGGGCCGGAAATTCAAAGGTCACAATTTCTGAATTGGGGGGCGAATCAATCGTCGTCTGACCGGAGCTGGACTGGACCGCGACAGGATGTTGCAGGTTGAGCGCTTTAAACACGGGATCAAGGATATGGCAACCCATGTCACCCAGTGCGCCGGTTCCGAAGTCCCACCATGCACGCCAGTTCCATGGATGATAGGTTTCATGATAAGGACGGTATATGGCTGGTCCTATAAACAGATCCCAACTCAATTTTTTGGGCATCCGCATTTCCTTTTTTGGCCGCTGAAGCATTTGCGGCCACGTTGGACGGTTGGTCCATGCATCCACCCGGGTTACTTCTCCTATGGCTCCCGACCAGATCCATTCACACACAGAACGGATTCCATCCCCTGAATTTCCCTGGTTCCCCATTTGGGTGGCCACTTTATATTTGGCTGCTGTAACCGACAGAATACGCGACTCGAAAATAGAATGGGTAAGGGGTGTCTCAAGATAGACATGCTTGCCCAGGCGCAGGGCGATCATCGCAGGAAGTGCATGCGTGTGATCAGGGGTGGCGATCATCACCGCATCAATATCTTTCTGCTTTTCAAACATGATCCTGAAGTCAGCATATTGAGGAACTGTGTCCCATTCCCGGAATGAATTCCGGCTGGCATATTCGGCATCAACATCGCATAACGCAACGATGTTTTCAGTTTCCATCTGCTTCAGGTTCAGATAGCCTGTTCCGCCTACTCCGATCCCGGCAATATTTAACCGGTCGCTCGGCGGACAGTGACCCAGCCCTGCGATCACGCGACTGGGCAAAAAGGTAATCCCGGCCAGGGCTGCAGTTGCCGATCCTATAAATTTTCTTCGTCCGGTAGATGTGTGTGTCATAAAGTAGCGGAGAGGCTAAAAAAGAATTAGCCGGATGTTTCAATTCATCCGGCTAATCTGAATTTATTTCATTAAGCAGGCATTTCCGGTAAGCTCCATGGAGCACGGTATGTATGCTTGATCAATTCTGCAGCAAACGCTTTCGCAGAAACCGGATCGGTCCAGGTCTTTTCAAACGTGGGGTGACCATCATGGATCTTGAAACCATCTCTGACAACAGTCTTGATCATTTCGTCGTCTTTCAGGTTGGTGAATTCCATTTTTTCTCCACTCCATTCCAGTTCTTTGTTCAAACTTTGCAGACGGACTGCCAAAACACCCATCACAACCATTTCATTGAATGGTCCGGCTTCGCTGAAGTCAGATGCAGTTTTGACGCGGTTTTCCGGACTTTCCTTACATGCACGTACCCAATCCATTTCATGGCTTGTTTCTACGCGGCGACGGAATTTCGGTGCTACAGGAACACGACCTGACAATAACCAGGGGTCTTTTCCATAACAACCGCAGATCAGGGTATCTTTTGTGCCATGGAAAGCAACATAACCGCCTGCATCATTAGGTTCTTTGCCGGCTGGCCATCCTTTAGGAAGCATTGGTTTAATACCGCCATCATACCAGTATACATCCACTTCCGGTAATTTAATCTTCATTTTTTTCTTCGGTTTCCTTTCAGGGAAGGTCAGACGAACTGACTGGGCAGTTGGAGCGCAGTCATTCAGCAATAATGTTGAATTTCCCTGAACTTTGGTCGGATAGCCTAATTCAAGCCCGGTAAATACAGGGTGGAGTATGTGGCAGGCCATATCACCAAGGGCGCCAGTTCCAAAAGGCCACCAGCCACGCCAGTTCCATGGGTGATAAATTTCATTGTACGGACGCATTTGGGCAGGTCCGATAAACAAATCCCAATCCAGTGTTTCAGGTACCCATTGGCCGTTTTCAGGCGTATTTAACCCCTGAGGCCAGATAGGACGGTCGGTAAAAGCTTCTACCTTGGTTACTTCACCGATCTCTCCGTTTGAAATCCATTCGATGGTCTGATTCACGCCTTCGCCTGAGGATCCCTGATTACCCATCTGAGTAGCCAGTTTGTACTTATCGGCCAATTTGGTCAAAAGCCTTGATTCGTACACGGAATGAGTCAATGGTTTTTGAACATACACATGTTTTCCCATCGTCATCGCGTGAGCGGCAGTAATGGCATGGGTATGGTCGGCTGTTGCGATAACAACGGCATCGAAACTTTTACCCAGTTCTTCATACATCTTACGCCAGTCCTTGTATCTTTTTGCTTTTGGGAAATGTTCGAAAACCCGGGCTGCATATTTCCAGTCCACATCACAAAGACCAATAATGTTTTCAGATTCCAGGTTTTTTAGGTTAGCGAATCCCATCCCGCCGATACCAACAGCCACGATATTTAGTTTATCGCTCGGTGCCTTATGTCCAAGACCAGCAATTACTTTGCTTGGAAGAATCGTAATTCCTGCGGCTGCCGCAGCTGTAGTCCCCAGAAATGATCTCCTGGAAAACTTGTTTGCCTTATTCGACATTTGTTCCATAGTTTAAAATAATTTTAATTTGATTTAGGTATGTTCTGATTAATGAACATTACATTTCTCGTCAGAAAAAACATTTAAAGATATAACTATCCCGGTGATTGACAAAACTGTTTTAGATCATAAATGGTTTTTTTTATCCGGTTCATGATAAAAGGGAGAGGATAGGGGGCAAAAAAGTCTTTTTGTGTTTTGACGACTCGTGCCCGTTTCATAGTTTTTTTCTATTCAATGATAAAAAAAATCAATTTGGAGTGAATTGAACATCGAAGCTTCTTATTTGTCTTATTGGGTGAATGAAAAAGCCTTAAATTAATTAAATATTCATAGAATTAAATTTTTAATCAATGAAGACAATTGGAGATAGATTTCCCGAGTTTAAGAAAACGGCAGTTGTTTCGCTGGAAATGGGAAAAGAGTTTGATACCATTACCAACAAAAATATTGAAGGTAAGTGGAGTGTAATTTTTTGGTGGCCGAAAGACTTCACATTTGTGTGTCCCACCGAGATCACAAGTTTTAATGATCATTACGAAGCGTTTACAAAATTGGATGCAGTGGTTCTTGGGGCTTCGACCGACTCGGAATATGTCCATCTGGCGTGGAGGAATATGCACAGCGGTTTAAAGCATTTGAAATTTCCGATGATCGCTGACACCTCCAAATCGCTGGCCGAAGAGCTGGGCATTCTCCAGACTGAAGAGAAAATTGCATACCGTGCTACTTTTATTGTTGATCCGGAAGGGACAATCCGGTGGGTTTGTGTGAATGATCTGGAAGTAGGGCGGAATGTTCCTGAGGTGATCCGTGTACTTGAGGCTTTGAAAACAGGTGCTTTGACACCTTGTGGTTGGGTGCCGGGTATGGCAACACTTTGATATATAACAAAAATGGAGCCAATAGCTCCATTTTTGTTTATAAAAAAGGGACCGAAGGCTCCATTGAAATGGTGATAGTCATTAATAAAAGCTGTTAAAAATCTCCGTTTCCGCCAAAATCCATTTCATTGCCGCCTCCTTCACGTGGAGATTCCGGGCGGTCATTTTTGTAGTTATTGATTTTGTAGGTTAAAGTCAGCGTCAGAATGCGTGGTTCCCTTTTAAACTTGTTGTATGATTTAAAGTTTATTCCCGTGGTTGTGCTTTCATGTTTTCCGGTTCCAAAAATATCCATCAGGCTCACGGTCGCGGTAAGTCTCTTTTTCATCAGATCCTGCCGGTAGGACACGTTGGTGAAAAACATTCCCTTCTGGTCTCCTTGTGCGGAAATGGATGGTCCTCTGTACATTCCCATGAACTGCAGCCGGCTGTCGGGAGAAATTTTGAATATGGTATTCAATTTTCCGTCAATATTGGTGCTCTCACGCTCGATCACTTCGCCTTCCGATTGATCTTCTATGCGGTAATTGTAAACGGAAACACTGCTGTTGATCTGCATCCATTTAGCCGGATTGATGTCGGCCATTAATTCGGAGCCAAGAGAATAGTCGTGATTCAGGTTGACGGTTGATTCATATAAGATGTCGTCATTACCCAGTGAATCGATATGGGTGATCAAACCATTGGTAATCCTGTAAAATCCTTCAAGTGAAATGAATGAAGCACCAAGCCGTTTCAGCAGGCCGAGTTCATAGGAATTCGTATATTCCGGCTTCAGATCCGGATTTCCGGTTCGTATGGAATATTGATCCCGGTACTCAGGAAACGGATCCAGGTCCCTTCCTCCTGGACGGTTGATCCTGCGACTGTAACTGGTCATGAGCTGATAATTTCCGGACAGATCCAATGATAAATGGGCAGTAGGGAAGAAGTCGAGCCTGTCAAGTTTATATGACCGGTCGTTTCGTGGCAGATAAGTCTCCCGTTTAGTATATTCGCCTCTGGTTCCCAGCATATATTGGAGCGGTCCTAATTTACTGGAAACAGTGGCATAAACAGAATGGATATCCCTTTTAAAATCCTGATAGTTACTGAAATCATCGTCTCGTTCCCAGTTTTGTGTTGTATTGTTAAGCCGTTCAAGCAGATAATCTTCATTTGACCGGTCAATACGGCTTTGGAAGCCGGCTTCAAGTTTCCCTGCTGTTCCGAGCGGCTGGGTATAATCAGCCTGGAGGCGGTATTCGTTATCAGCTTCATCCTCCGCTGTACGGATCTGCAGATTATCGCCATCTTCGATGAGCTGATAATCAGAATCGGCAAGATATTCGTTTTCTTCATCACGATCATCCCCATTCCGGTGAGAGTAATAGAAAAGCGCTTCCAGTTTGTGAGTTCCTTCCTTATTAAACAGATGCTGAAGATTCATGCTTCCATTCACATAGTCCCCATCCCTTTTTGAAGGATCTCTCTCCACTGAATATCTGTCTGTTGAAGCGGGAACCGTATACTGATGGATATTTGAATGCCCTCCTCCCTCAAAACGATAGTAGCCATAATTTCCAATGAATCCAAGTGTGGTTTTAGCGGAGAGGTAGAAGTCGGCTCCTGCCTTAAACTCGTAACCACTCCTGGAAAATCCTCTTTCGCCGTCTTTGATCAGGTATTCCGTTGTATTATTATCGTATGTTTCTCTGGACGAAAAATTTTTCCCTGTAAAATTGCGGTCGCTCAGGTCAACGCCAAACGTCAGATTGACCTTTTCAGTTTTTTTATTGAAGGTGGCATCCAACTGCTGCTTATCGTTGGTGCCGATCATGGCATTGACAATACCGTTAATGCCGGTTTGAGCGTTTTTCTTCATCACCACATTGATGATACCGGCCATTCCATCAGGATCGTATCTGGCCGACGGGTTTGTTATGATTTCAATATTCTCAATGGCTGAAGCGGGAATCTGCTGCAGCGCGTCACTCCCGCTTAAAACACTGGGACGTCCGTCGATCAGCACTGTGAAGCTGGAAGATCCGCGCAAGGATACGTTTCCCTCAATATCGACCTGTACCGAGGGTGCATTTTCCAGGGCATCGACTGCTGTTCCCCCGGCAGCATGAATATCCTGCGAAATGTTAATGACTTTCTTATCTACTTTATACTCCACGCGCGGCTTTTGCGCAACGACTTCCACCTCGTTTATTTTCTCACTGACAGCCTCAAGTTTGATTATTCCAAGGTCAATTTGTTTACCGGACGGAGTGATTTGAATATTATTAATACGTGTTTTATTGAATCCTATAAAATTGGCTTCCACATAGAAACGGCCCGGGTTCAGATTTCCTATCCGGAATATTCCCTGTGCATCAGTAATTCCACCTGTTACAAGGGTAGAGTCATTGGCGTTAAATACGGAAACGTTGGCGTATTCCATGGCTACGTCCGATCCTTTTTCAACGATCTTTCCTTTGATCACAATTTTAGCAGGCTCACTGCCAGTCGCCTCTCCCTGCGCACCCATGGGCTGCGCCGTTGCTGTGATGCCGGCAACTAATAACAGTATTACAAATAACGTTCGCATTCTTTTAAATTTTTCATCTATGTGGTAAGACATGGAAACAGCCAGGTGGTTTAACGCTTTCCGGCAAAATCTTGTTAATAAATGTAAACAGATGATGTTTTTCTCTTCTATGAACGGCATGATTTCCTTTTAATGAAGTTTTTACCGGTTTTGCGGGCAGCTTACCATTTTTCTGTAAAAGTCTTTTTTTCTTAAATTTTTAATTTGATTATCTTTGGCTTATTATTCGAACTAATTTTTATCAACGTAAGTCTATTAAAATAAATTCAAAATGAGAAAAGTAAATGATTTATTGAAAGCAGCGTTTATTTTGATCGCTGTTCCTGCTTCTTTCATGATGACATCATGCGCCGGTGGTCAGAAAAAAGCAGAAGAAGCTGCCCCAAAGAAAGATATTGGAATTCAGTTGTATTCGGTGAGGGATGATATGAACACGAATCCCGACTCCACAATTGCCAAATTGGGTAGGATCGGGTATACTTATGCTGAAGCAGCAAGTTACAATGATGGTAAATTTTACGGAATGGAACCAGCGGCATTCAAAGCTCTTTTGGAGAAAAATGGAATGACCATGAAAGGCTCTCACGCCGGAATGAATCTGCCGAAAGAAGGTGAATGGGATCAGGCGATGCAGTGGTGGGATGCATGTATTGCTGCACATAAGGCAGCTGGTGCGGAATGGATTGTTAAGCCATCGATGGGTGGCGAAGCGTATCGCAGCCTGGATACCTTGAAAATGTATTGCGATTATTACAATGCAATTGGTGAAAAATGTAATGCGGCAGGGATCCGTTTTGGCTATCACAATCATTCACATGAATTTGATACGGTTCTTGACAGTCAGATCGTATATAATTTCATGCTTGAAAATACTGATCCTGCTAAAGTGATGTTTGAACTGGACTTATACTGGATCATGAAGGGTGGTAAAAATGCTGTGGACTATTTCAATCAATATCCCGGACGGTTTGAACTTTATCATGTAAAAGATGAAAAAGAACTGGGAGCCAGTGGTACAATGGATTTTAAACCTGCATTCGATATGGCTGAGAAATCGGGTATGAAAAATTACGTTGTTGAGGTAGAACGTTACGATTTTGAACCAATTGTCAGTGTTCAGAAAAGTTTTGAGTTCCTGAATAACGCGGAATATACAAAATAAACGTGGTAAAGCGGGTTAATTGCCCCGGCTGGTTTAGCTTTTTCAAGCGGAAATAAAACCAGCCGGGGCAATTTTTTATGCCTTTTTTGTTCCGAATAAAGGGTCAATTTTAAGAAAAGCTGCAACGACAAATCCGGGGATCGTACAGATCAAAACCCAGATAAAGAAACTTTGATAGCCGACCAATTCCTGGATCCATCCGCTGATCATTCCCGGCAACATCATTCCCAGTGCCATAAAACCTGTGCAGAGCGCGTAATGAGCGGTTTGATATTTTCCCTGTGCCAGATAGATCATATACAGCATGTAGGCGGTAAAGCCGAATCCATATCCAAATTGTTCTGCGGCTACGCAGGAGGTTATAACAGCGAGGTTAGCAGGTTGCGCGAAAGCCATATAGACATAGACCAGGTTAGGGACATTCATCGCCAGGACCATGGGCCATAGCCATTTCCCGATACCGTGGCGCGACACGGCAATTCCGCCGAGGATCCCACCAACTGTAAGGGCTATAACTCCTGCAGTTCCATAAATGAAACCGATGTTGGCTGTAGTCAGTCCCAATCCTCCCTCTGCAGGGTTATCCAGCAAAAAAGGAGAAGCCAGTTTAACCAGTTGAGCTTCACCCAGGCGATAAACCAAAATGAAGATCAGCCCGACCGCAACTCCTTTCTTTTTAAAAAAGGAGATAAAAGTCTCCAGGAAGTCATTCAGAACTTCAGTCATATTTTTAGTTCCTCTTTTTTCATCCGAAACCGGATAGGGCAGGATCAGCATATGCCAAAAGAAGAAAGCGATAAACAGCCCGGCAAGAATGAAGAACGTTATGCTCCATGCTCCGGACAACTCGTTGGAAGTGCTTTCCAGGTAACCGGCCAGAATAACCAGGGGGCCTTGTCCGGCCAGCATGGCAAAACGGTAAAAGGTATTTCGGATCCCGACAAAGAAAGCCTGCTTCTGCTCCGACAGCCCCAGCATGTAAAAGCCATCGGCAGCAATATCGTGCGTGGCTGAGCTGAAAGCCATCAGCCAGAGAAAAGCCAGGCTATACTGTACAAAATTGCTTGCCGGAATTGTGAAGGCCACACCTGCCAACCCGCCGCCCACCAGCAATTGCATGCTGATGATCCAGAAACGTTTTGTTCGCAGGTTATCGACCAGCGGGCTCCAGATAGGCTTAATTACCCAGGGCAAATACAGCCAGCTGGTGTACAAGGCAATGTCTGTATTGGACAACCCGAGGCGTTTATACATAATAACCGACACGGTCATGACAACCACGTACGGAAGTCCTTCTGCAAAATAAAGCGACGGGATCCACGCCCATGCGTTTCGTGTGGGAACTTTCTTCATTTAGGATAGAGTTTTTTTAAGGTCGTATTTTTGAAATAGTGTGATAATATTTCCTCGTAGCTGTAGCCTTGTTCTCCCATGACTGCGGCGCCGATCTGGCATAAGCCTGCACCATGTCCCCATCCTGCTCCGGTCAAAACCAGTTTTTGGGGGATCCCGTTCTGCATTTCCATATGATCTGTTACAAAGGCTGAGCTGTATAAATGGGAGTAGGAAAGTGCCCTTCTTATTTCCAGTTCCTTTCCTATAATCAGGATTTTTTTTGTTCCTGTAATCTTCAGTCTGATCAGGCGGGCCGAATAGCCCCGTTCAACGGGTTGCAGGCTGATGATCTCTCCAAAGTCAATCCCGGTCTTCTTTAACAACAATGCTGAAAGTTCCTGTTGCGCATAAGTGACCTGCCAGCGGTAAAAGTCGGAAGTAGCCTGGTCAAAGTCGGGTAGCACCTGCGAGAGAATCCTTTTATCGCTGGTGTTGCAAAAGGCGGGGGGACTGGACCGGATCCATTTTTCGGCTTCCTGCTCGATTCTCAGATCGGGCATCCCGGTATCTGGTCGGGCATCCCTGATCCTGACCAGATAGCTGTGTGGTTGGGGTTCCCAGACATGCTCAAAGTTTTCGGAGATTCCTCCGCAGCATTTGGAGAAACGGGCATCGCAGATTTCGTTATCCCCGAAAAGTACCTGCCCAAACGTCGCTTCAATGGCGTCATTGGCCTTTTTGCTGATGATCCTGGAGATTCCCTGGTAACGCTGGCAATGGTCATCGGCGCAAACATCAAAAAGGGTGTGATCTTCGCGATCGTACCAGCGGATCAGCTCATCGGGACTGTTTTGTGTTTGCCTGTTTTGAATTTGCGGATGCTTGCTCCGTTCAATTTGTGCCAGTAACCAGCTTCGCGAGATCACCGCGTGTGCTTTCAATAACTCCGTTGAACTGGTGGCACTCATTTCGGATGAGATCACCGAACGCAGGTAATCTTCAAGCGGAACAATGTTGATCGCACGTACTTTTTCCTCCTCAATGATCAGTTTCAGATCGCCGCTAAAGCGTTGTTCCTCCTGTTGCTCCCAGTGAAATCCAATGCCGATGGTCACATTTTTTAATGTAAAGGAATCTGTTTTTACAACGGATTTGAAATTAAAGTACGGAGCTGCGTTTTTTATACCGTTTTCGTTGGTCAGTATAATTTCGTCTTCTTGCAGGGTGGCATGAAATGTTTGCCGGTTCGTGCTTTCGCCGGAACCAAAATCGCCGTGAAGCCCGAAGGTGATTTCGGGGGCCGCCATGATGCCTACCTGGATACTGGGTTGCCGGCTCATAAGCAATTCTTTATTTTTTTCTTAATCAGTTCAAAATCTGCATCATTGATCGTCACCTGGTTGTAAATACTGACCAGGTCATCTTTTGAAAGCCTGTCGAAATCTTCTTTCCTTGGAAGGACCGATAGTCCCCCAAATTCGACCGAAGCTGGACTCATCAGTATTTTTCGGTCGCCTTCTTCATCAAACTGCCAGGGTCGTTGCTTGTCGCGTGGGAAAATAATAATCGTCCACTTCCCGTTTTTATAGGCCGACAGGATGTTCATCATGGGCTCATCTTCCTGCCCGCGTTCTTCAAGTATGTTCATGATTTGTTCAAATCGGCGGGCCAGTTCCTGTTCGGAGGCTGATGAAAGGAAAATGAATTTTCGCAGGTATTGTTTACCAACCGACCGGATCATGATCTGTTCATCCTGAAAGAGCAGGTCGCCGTAAAGGATCAGTATTTTTTCGATCTCCGGGTTCACCGGCATTACGGTTGCCGTGCCTGCCTGAAAATGGAAATGATCAGGAGCGGAAGCCCCGCATTTGGGGCCGTTATAAAAGATTGTAAAATCAGGCAGTTGCCGGCTTAGCTGCAACATGTCAGAAAAGTAAGGTTCAATGTTCTGCGGCAGATGTTCATTTAGCGGGATGGTCAGATGTTCCGGAAAGATCGGGTATGGATTAACAAGGATCGTATATTTCCCGTCAACGTCAATTCCTTGCTGTTCCTTTGGCCGGTTACTCCCGCATAAAAAGCAGGTCCGGTTTCGAATCGATTCTTCATCTGTTTTCGCTGCTGAAGAGCGGATCCTTTCCGGATTAAATTGGGCAATAATCTGAAAAGTGCCAAAGGAGTATATTTTTGCCTCGATCTTTTCCAGTCCGGCATAGTTCTGCTGCAACAGAGGCCACTCCGTTTTTTGCTGACGGATCAATGATCTGACTTTGTCAGAAAGGTTTCCGGATGGTTGATATGATGGAGGAATGGTCAAAATGGTAAATGGTTAAATGGTTTTTATTTTACTAACAGCTAACAGCTAACGGCTAACAGCTTCCTCATTCATTCTGATCCTTGCTTTCAGTTCGATGGTTCGCAGCCGGTCCTTATAGGTGTCGTGCGCATTTGCTTTTTGAACGTCGAGCGAAGCATCCGAATTGTCTTCCCAGCGGCGGCAAAGGTAAATGGCTTCATAAATACGTCCTATTTTCCAGGTACGGGAGATGGCCAGTCCAACGGCATAATCTTCTCCGTAGCTGGTGTTCGGAAGTCTGATCTCCCTCAGTACAGGAGTGTAGAAAGCTCTCGGGGCACCGAGGCCATTGATCCGCAAGGCATTGTTGGGGCCATTGTGAGGAGTCCATTCTTTGTGATCGATCAGTCCTGGAGGAATGGGATTCAGGTTGAAATCACACATCTGATAAGAGCCGATCACCATGGCGCATTTTTCCTGGTAAAATTTATCAACGATTTTATGCAGGGTATGATGATCCGTGTAGAGATCGTCGCTGTCGAGCTGGATCGCGAAGCGACCGCATTGCTCGTGAAAAAGCGCTTCGTTCCAGCAGCCCCCGATACCGAGGTCGTTCCGTTCAGGCTGCAGATGGATCAGCCGTGGATCAGTATATTGCTGCAGAAGATTGGTTGTGCCGTCCGTGGAATGATTGTCGACAACGATCAGGTTGAATGAAAAACGAGTTTCCTGCTTCAGTACAGAATCGACCGCGTCGCGAATGGTTTTCACTCGATTTCGAACAGGGATCACGACTGTGGCTTCAACGGGGAACGAGCCGGAGAGTTCCACTTCCCGGAAATCAGGATCCATAAATGCACCT
>Ga0074195_1002496_pt1 | contig 20354 bp, 22 predicted proteins | sample EPASupsiteHSE623_FD_64525 | JGI IMG/M metagenome (GOLD analysis project Ga0074195, IMG submission 64525) | Bioremediated contaminated groundwater from EPA Superfund site, New Mexico - Sample HSE6-23 | ecosystem: Environmental > Aquatic > Deep subsurface > Groundwater > Contaminated ...
TCTGGAAAATATCGACAGATCATCGACAGTTCATTCGACGTAAAAACCTACGGGCGTAGGAATATGGCCGAAACTGTTTTTTCTATCTTGAAAAGGCTCTTCGGAGAGACTCTTCACTCTCGATCTTACCGGCAGCAAGTAAAAGAAATCAAATTGAAATGTATCATTTTCTCCATTGATCGTTTCCTCAAAAACCAGCGGGTGTTCAATGTGTTATGAGGATTTCAACAGAGCCCAATTTTCTCAAAAAAATTTCGTAACTATTCAGCCGGTTCGGTGAGCGCTAAAAGGCATGAAGGGATTTCGCTGGAATGCGTTTACCAGCGAAGCGAGAACCGGCGGGTCATTTTTCCTGACAGTTGAGAGATATCCCCGGATCCTGCAGAAAGCGGCAGCGCCGTCCTCACTTCGGAACGTTCCGGATATTTTCTGCTGAAGTTTTGCCATCCGGATATCCCGTTCGGTTTGATTATTCGAGAAGGGAATTGAGAAATCATACATGAATGATAAGATCTCCCGTTGGAATTTTTTGCACCGGTCGATCAGGTTTTTTGCTTTCGACTGTTTCAAGCGATGTTCCGCACGCTTGACATACATGCACCGAGTGAACTTCAATTCTGTCGGGAGTCTCCACAATCTCAAGAGTCTGGCCTTTATGCCCCTTCTGTCCGCCGGGTGGGTTCTCTCCTTTCTTCCGTGGGCTCTTCACTCCCCTAAAGCCATCCATTGACGGCGGCTGACTGCTGTTCCGACTGCTCCGGTTTAACCGTGCCTCTACCTCGGTTATCCGAGCTTCCAGTTGCACAATCCTTTCTGCTAGCTGAGTAATCAGACGATCTTGCTACTCTATGATGCCAACTACGGTTTCCGGGTTGGTTCGGCACAGGTCCAGTAACTCTGCCCGGTTTACTGCCATCTATCGTTATTGATGATCTTTTAGTATTTTGATCTGCCGGTTTGATCGTCCGAGATGAGCTGAATAGTTACAAAATTTCTTTCTCTGCACCGAGGCTTAAACAGTGAAACCTCATTCCGCTCAGATAAATCCGTAGAGGAGACCAGTTATTTTGGTCTTATTATTCTTGCCGGGTGGCCGTATGCAATAACATTCGGCGGGATACTCTTCAATACAAGTGATCCTGCACCTACCACGGAACCTTCTCCTATAATTACCCTGTTGATAATAGTCACTCCCATACGGACATGAGCTCTCTCCTCCAGGGTTACATTTCCTGCGGTTATAGTCCCGGGATCAACTTGGGAACATTTCTTGAGGACATTATGGTGGTCAATCTGAGCGCCGGTATTCACTATGACACCATCGTAAATCTCGGATTTATAGCCGATGAAACAATTACAGCAAAGGCATATCCCCTCCCCCAAAATCGCAGTATCCATGACATGGGCGCTCGGGTGTATTGCCGATACTAGCTCGATACCATTCTCCAGGCATCTTGTTATCTGCTCGTATCTCTGGTCGTTATCGGAATTCAGGGGCAGGACTTTATTGATTCGCAGTTTTTTAATTTCATCCATCCAGTTCGTTGATACGATAAGGGGTCTGCCTTTAAACGAATTATTCACGGGATAATCCATCCGCTGGGAAACGCGTTTTGAATTTTCCTCTTCAATATTAACAGACAGGCTTTCCGCGTCATGGACAAAACATGCAATATGGTAACCAGTCAGTTCCTCAAACCAAGTTTCTACCTGCCCGGCAAGACCATCATGAAATCCAATAACCGCAACTGAATTTTCAAAAACCTCAATCTGCATCGTGTCCCCAATCCCCTCATATGAATTAGCGATTTATCGATGTTCAATAACTACAATCTGCTATGCTGTACACGTCGGTTAATTTAAAGTTATTTCAACTTATAGTTTTTTAATGTTGAAATTACTCTATCAATATTTTTCATTGATTGTTCTGGCCCAGAAGGAAGATACAATCCACAGTCTCCATATTTTTTTGAGTTGGGAAATTTTCCCTTATTCCTAAAGTAGGTTGCATGATTAAGCCCGGCATAAAACGGTCTTGTCTCTATATTACGTGAGGCAAGATATGCTATCAGGTGCTCACGGTCCTCACAAATTACCTCGACATACACCGGGATTTCTCCCTTGTCCACATCAACAGGTATCAATGTAACAAACGGCAGGTTCGCCAGACCAGATTTATAACGACGATAGATCTCTTTTACCCTCTCCAGCCGTCCTGCAAGACGGTCGATCTGGCGGATGCCCATGGATGCCAGAATGTCATTAAACCGGAAATTAAATCCAACCTGGGTCCATGTCGCATGGATAACATCAGACACACCATGTGTCCGGACAGAGAGGAGTTTCTTATAAAGATTTTCATTTTCTGTAACAACAAAACCTCCCTGTCCAGTTGAGATAATTTTTGCAACCGAAAGAGAGAAACACCCCATATCTGACTGAGTTCCAAGATAGCCATCCTCGTTCCGGGATCCCAGCGCCTGGGCTGCATCTTCGATAACCATCAAACCGTGTTTCTCTGCAATTTTGTTGACCTGGCGCATATTGACAGAACGCCCGTCCATATGCACCGGAATAATTGCTTTCGTCCTCGAGGATATTGCAGCTTCAATTTTTTCGGTATCAAGGAGCGGGCGGTTTTTTTCAACATCGACAAGACGGACTTTTGCTCCAAGTATAACCGGTGCATGGGCAGTGGCAATCCAGGTCCGGTTGGGAACAATAACTTCATCTCCCGGTTTAATCCCTGCTGCCATCAGGGCCATAAGAATTGCAATACTACCGCTGGTTGTAGCTACGACATAGGGGATATCCAGGTACTGACCGAGCTTTTGCTCAAATTCCTGAGTTACCGGCCCTTGGCTGATATGCTCTTCCTGAATAGACCTGCATATCTGGTCAGCCTCTTCTTTCCCGAATGAAGTGCGCCACCAATGGATTTGGGTTGTCATTATTTTTCCCTTGTTTTGTCGTCGATTATCTTGAATTCCGGTACAGGAATTATGAATTTGCCACCCAGGTTTTTGTATTTTTCATGTTTCTGCATAATCGGTTCTGCAAAACGCCATGCAAGAATGAGCACGCAATCCGGGTTGCGTTCGTATAATACACTTGGGGGATAAACAGGGATATGCAGACCCGGGCTGAACCGGCCCTGTTTTGCAGGATTATCGTCAACAAGATAATCCAGATACTCACCAATATCAAAGTGGTAAATGAGAGTTGTACCAGTGATTGAGGCACCGTACCCTGCAATGCTTTTACCTTCTTTCTTCAACTGTTTAAGGGTGGCCAGAGTCTGTTGTTTCAAGTGATCAATAGACTGTAAAAAATGCGTATAGGTTTCTGGGTGGTACAGCTTAAATTTCTTCTCAAAATCCAGCATGTCTTCAACAGATGAAGAGACGGATCGCGGACCGCCGGCTAGCTGGACTGTGTAACGTAGCGAACCCCCTTTGGTGGGTACTCGCTGCACATCGATAAGCTGCATTCCCATACGTGCGAAGAACTTTTGCACTGGAGCAACAGAGAATGCGGAAAGATGTTCATGATAAATAAAATCAAAGACTTTGTTCTCAATAACATCTGCAAGGTAAAAACTCTCAAAAATAAAAACTCCCTCAGGTGCCAGAAGGGCCCGAATCCCTTCTGTCAGTGAGAACAAGTCATCCACATTTGCAAAGACATTGTTTGCAGTAATGATGCTGGCAGATCCATACTCTTCCTTTATCCGGATTGCAAGATCATGAGTGAAAAAGGCCGGTAATGTCTTGACACCATTTTTAGTTGCAGATGCTGCTATTTCTGATGCCGGTTCAACACCAAGGACGCGAAGACCGTACTGTTTGAAATAGCTTAGTAGTGTCCCGTCGTTGCTGCCAATATCCACAACCAGCGCTGAAGGTACAGGTTTAATCCGGTTGACAACCTCCTCGGCATATTTCGGAAAATGTGCCTGCATTTCCGGTGAGCTGCTGGTCATATAGATATAATTTCCATACAGGATTTCTGGAGAGATTACATCAAGCAGCTGCACAAGCCCGCAGTCATGGCACATAAACATATCAATGGGATACATTTCCTGTGTGATATTCAACTGGTCAGAAGTAACATATGCATCACCAATGGGTGTCGGTGCAAGGCTATAAACAAGAGAAAGATTCTCGCTTTGACACATACGGCATGTTGTACGGCGGTGGATATTAGATTCCATTATTAGTCCTCCATTTTTTCCTTTGAAAAGCAGTCAATCGATTTTTCAAGGTGTTCAAGATATCTCCTGCAGGATTCAGGATCAGAGATTGCCGGACACCATGGGGCAAAATGAGTGTCCCCATTCCGGAAAGGTCCATTCGTGGTTTCGTGAAAGATGAAGAAATCCGAACGAATCAAAAGAGCATGATATGCCGTTGTATTCATGCGGCAATACATGATATGGCCGGGTCCCGGTTGACCAAGAGAGAGTATACGGGTAATCTCCCCCTCATCAGTAAAAAGAACCAGATCTGCCTCTCCTTCAATACAGTGAATCGATTCACTCTTGTTTGGGTGCCGGTGGGGGAGGATACATGCACCTTTCTTGAGGACAATCAGCATCTCGTGTAAAGCATCTGCAGGAGAGGGATGAGAGCAGAGACGGATCCTCTTACGGGGATTGCTGTCCGCCCCTTCTTTAAGCGATTCCAGATCCTGATCCGTAACACAGACAATGAGATCTTCCGGATAATGAACCTCGTTACTTTCCTTTCTGGTCTTCATTGGATTATCCTCTTGAGTTCATTTCGCGAAAATTGCACTGTCAGGTTCTGTTTTGTCATTATTCTGGACCATGTAAGAATTTTTCCCATACGGGAAGAAGACGCTGACTGGGAGGATAGATAGAATAAAATCTGCCACCGTCTTTCATCCACGCCACATGTTTAGCTATTACCTTATCTTCATTCTCTGTATTGACAGCAAGAAGACATAAGGTAATTCCCGCAGTATAAAGATGAGTGGATGGAAAAATCGGCAGATGTGATCCCGGCATGTATAAACCTTGTTTTTCCATCTGATCATCGACAAAACAATCGATATAGGAGCCAAGTCCGATATAATTCACAAGTGCACAGACCCGTGAACCGGCACCATAGATCCCAATCCTGCCCCCGTTCCTCTTATGGTTGCCAAGATACTCTTTAAGTTCACGGGACAATGCAGGCCATGCATCCTTGTAAAGGATGTTGGCTTTACGTAATTCCGGAAGATATAATTTTGAGAGACTAGATGTTTTTCCAGAGTTTATTCCAATAATAAGGAACGATTCTCCAGAGTAGACAATCGATTCCGAATGAATTATCTCGATACCAATTCCATCTGTGAACACTTTCAGGGTATCCGGAGTGAACTGGTTCACATGTTCTTCCCAAATCGTGTAATCGAATGTATGTAACCAGCTGGAAAAATCCGGCACCTCCAAAAAGAGATAGCCACCAGGAGCCAGGATAATTTTTAGAGCACGCTGGATTTCTTTGAGATCGGAGATATGTTCAAGAACCTGGCGTGCAACTACAATATCCGCCCTGCCATAGGTGTCAACAATTTTTTTTGCGGTCTCAACATTGAAAAAAGCTCCAATGGTATTGACGCCACGTTTTTCTCTCGCAATCACCTGTGCATCCTTCGCAGGTTCAATACCAACTGTGCGATGAAAACCGGCATCGAGTAGTGCCCGACAAAATGTCCCGTCATTACTTGCAATTTCCACAATCTGAGAATTTTCGGATATATTGGGAAGGTTGCGGATTAGTTCAACTTCATGAGGGATATGTGGCTGGTTCTTCCATGAGCTAAGGGCGAATAACTGCGTATAGAACTTTTTTGGATCAACTGGTTCCACAATTTGTGTCAACCCGCATTCTTCACAAAACTGCAAATCGATGTCATATTGGTCCTCAACCAAATTCGGATTTTTAAGAAAATGATGAGATATCGGGTGAGAACCAAAATTAATGAGGGGGGTTAAATTGTGACTGCCACAAAGATTACACGAATGCATTTTTTCCTCTCGTTATATGTAAAAAACATCTATTCCCGGGGGATTGTCCGATAATTCGTGGGGTTTCCAATAATTTCATGGACCCCAGATGGCGAGACACGATTCATGAGTGCCCGGGATGTTCGTTCAGTTTTTCCTGATTAGTTTTTTGTCGAAAAAACTTTTTCGACCTTGTTTTCCATGAATAAATATCTGTTTTTCCCGTTTAATATTTTTTAGGGTTTGTGGATATATTCCAGCGGATGAGCCTGGATCTCCTGCCAGTTATTCTCAATCCAGTTAATCACGCTTTTTATTCCATCATCAAGGGAAATTGTAGGCTCCCAGTTTAATTCCAAACGGGCTTTTGATGAATCGATAACATATGCCTTATCCTGACCGGTTCGTTCCAGCACACTTGTAGTACTTGATGCGAAATCATTCCCCATAAGGTCACAAACTCTTCTGACAAGATCACTTATCGCTATGCCAGATCCATCAGGAGACAGATGGTAAATCTCACCGTTCTTACCGTGGAACATTGAAAGTAGTTCTGCCCGTGAGATATCCCGGATATGGATGAAGGATTTGACAGCACTCCCTCCGCCATGCAATCCAATAATTCGCCTGCTTTTCAGATAAATGACCGATCTCGGGATAATTTTAAAGAGCTGCTGGTGTGCTCCATAAACATTGGTAGATCGTATCATGACAAGAGGGAAATCAAAGTTCTTCGAAATGGTAAACAACATCAGGTCCCCCGCCGCCTTGGATGCCGCATACGGAGTACTGGGATTCAGGAGCGCATCCTCTTTGACAACGCCTTCAAAGGTACCATAGACTTCCGGAGTCGATATGTGAACATATTTTTTCAGCCAGTGCTGATCCTTAAGATAATTGCCCAGAGCCGCGATAGCAACTGCATTCGTTGAAAACCATTGTTCGGGATAATCCCAGCTGGGTCCGACTTCACTCTGTGCAGCAAAATTGATGATATACTCCGGTTTTAAGTCAGTGAGCAGGCTTTTTACCTTCGCCATATCCTTATTGAGATCCATCTGATGAAATGAAAACCTGTGCTGTTCGCGGTTTTGTTTATAGGGTAAAAACAGCGAGGGTTTTTCGGGGGATCGGCTTATTCCATGGATTTCGCAATTTGTCTCTGATAAAGCATAATCGACAAAATCACTTCCCGAAAAAGAGTTGCTTCCGATAACGACAATTTTTTCCATGGTTCCTCGTGAATTCCTGTCAGATAGTTCTGTCTATTGTCACATTATTTTATTATTCAAAGTAAATAAACGAATAATCCCCGGAATACTCTGTTTTGTTAAACCACCACCGCCATTCATCCGGGGTGAAAAAACATTCACAAGTTAATTGCCAATAGAGTAGATTAACCTTTTCTTCTTCATTCCGATACGATTCAACAACAACATATTTGTTGTTTTTTCCCACCCGCTCAATTTCCTCCAGTGCTTTTTCAAGGTTATAACAATAGAGATTATGAAGTGTTGTAATTGAGATTATGAGATCAAAGGATTGATCTTTAAAAGGCAGGAATTCCGCTTTCCCTTCACAGAGAGATGAGACAACTTCTTCCTTTGCGTTGATAAGAGCATAGCGCGAGACATCAAGACCAACGATCTCGAGGCCAGGAACGGCCTTCATCAGTTCATAAAGTAAAAAACCCTTCCCACAACCGATATCGAGAATTCTATCGCCGGCTTTTAAGTGATAATGATCCCGCAGAGCGCAAGCAACATCTTTCCAGCGGCCATCATAGTTAAAACCGCCATACCCATGTTTCCGGTCCCCGTCCCAGTAATCAAAATCAAATTTTTTGGCAATCCGGGCAGCCTCAGCTTTAGGATATTCGGTCACACGTTCGATGTAATTTCGTTTTGTCTTTTTATGTACCTTGGAAATAAAATCGATCTCAGCCATAATACACCTCAAAGGTTCTCCACAACATCCTGAATAATCACACTGGCCTTCCGAAGTTGTTCTTCTTTAATCACGTCCGGATCCGAGTCAGAGTCCATAAATATCCTGCGGGAGCGGCCCCAGGGAAGGAATTCGTTAAGGACTACACAGCACCATTTGATCTGATAGACGGGCAATAGAAGATCGATTCTTTTGCACTGTATTTCCGGCTCATCCATATCCTTGGTAATTTTATCGATAAGAACCGGCAAAAATCGTTTGGGTACCGGTATAGCTGGCTGACAAAAAAAATCACATATGGTCTTTGCCGGATCATCCCAACCAGCATATTCGAAATCGAGAAAGAATAACTTGCCGCAGTTGTCTTCAAGAGCGTTATGGAAACCAAAATCTGAGGGAGAGAGACGACGGTTGTTGAACGACATCTCTTCATCGGGGATTAGATGGAGATCATCAATCAATTGACAACTGGCGGTTCGGACATTCTTCCATACCGGCAGCAATTCGTTATCGATAAACACTCTGGCTTTTTTATCCATTCTGGAGCGGCCCTTAATGGTCTCAAGTTTCTGAATACGCCGGTCCACAAGTCGGATGTGATCTCCCAGGGAAAAACAGGCTTCGGATGCATTCGGAAGCGATCGTCCAGAGTCGGACATCCGGAATGAATTCAGGGAATTAAAAAAATCGATTGCCTGATCGATATGGTCCCAGGTAATTTTTTTGGGATGGAGCTTTTTTCCGTCAATAAAACTATAAAACGCGATATGACTGACAGGGTCAGAGACAATGGGTTCCGGAATCTGGTGGATGTTATTATTCCAGAGGAAGGTTAAAAACCGCCATTCAGAATCAAGACGGTCCCGCAGATCTGCTTTCTGATGATAATATTGTTTAAGGACACCGATACTCTGAGCGTTCTGATGGACAATAAAAACCCGGTTATTTTTCCCCCCGGTCAGGAGGGAAAATTCAAAAGGCTCCTCATATCCTGCAGTCATGAGAAGTGCAGACACCTGGTTTGAAAAATTCTGGGGGATCATTTCAGGCACGTATCTGTGTTTTTAACCAGTCAGACAGGGCAGACCATGAACTAATGTGAGTGCCAACATCAGCAGCATCATGCAGGTGATGGGGATCAAACAGGAACCGGTGGACATACGAAGGAAATGACACTTCAGATAAGAATTCCGGGAGATCATCGATAAAATGAGTACATTTTTGTTTTATTATCCGCTGAATTTTTTCTTCTTTGGTCAGTTCAAGGAAGACATTGTCTGATATCGTCGCTTTGCCTTCAGAAAAAAAGGCCTGGTCCCTAATCCATTCAAGAGTTGCCTTATGGAGATCATATTGTGTTCCGCGGTAAGGATACCGGGTTTTATGACTTATGATATATACAGGAATCTCATATCTGGCACAGGTCCTGAAAAAATCACGCACGCCGGGGAATGGATCGGCTTCATGCATGCAGGCTCCGTAAATCAATCCCTGCAACTCTATCCATTCTTCTTCCTGCCCGTTTTTTCTCAGATAGTCACGAATTTCTTTTTTTGCCGGAAGTATCGAAGAGGGGATTAATTCCTTGAAGAGAGCAACGCGGTAGAATGCCTGATCGTAGCAGACAATCGTGTTATCGAAATCAATCCCCACTATCATGAGATCCTCTCATTCTTTTGACATATCAATCAGGGGACGCACAACCCTACCCAAGGCTAGATCAGAAAGCGCCTGGTTAATATCACCCAGTGAATAGGGGGGACTCATGAGGGGATCAAGATTCAATCGCTTGTATTTTACCAGCTGGCAATACCGTCTGAAATCGATGTCGGGATTATTATCGCCACCCCAGGTGCCCCGTAATTGTTTCCCCATGTTGAGTTGCCGGGGATCAATCACCAGCCGGTCACTGAAATTTGCATTGCCAATTACAACGGCAATACCACCCTGATGACGAACCGCCATGAGTGCCTGGGTCATTACATCGGGAATACCAGTGGCTTCTATCGTAAAATCAATTCCCCCCGGGCATATTTTTAAAATCTCATCAAGGGCATTCACATCCCGGGAACAAATCGTGTGAGTGGCCCCCATCTTTTTCGCAACCTCCAGTTTTTCAGGAATTATATCGATTGCAATGATGGGTGCGCAACCGGAAATTGCTGCCCCGGCGACAGCACACAAGCCAATTCCCCCGGTTCCGAATATCGCAATACTCTGGCCCGGGCGGGGCTTTGCGGTATTGAGAACCGCCCCCATCCCAGTTGGGACAGCACATCCGATTAATGCCGCTTCCATCATAGAGATATCGTTTGGGATTACCGTCAGGCGGTTTTCGCTGACAACCGACTGGCGGCTAAAGGTAGTAACACCACCGGCATTGACATTTTTTCCGTCCCATGAATAGACCGTGCTGGGAACATCTGCACCGGATCCCTTAATCCAGGAAATTATTACCTTATCCCCGGGTTTGACTTTTGTTACTCCGGTGCCAATCTCCCGGACAATCCCGCTCCCTTCATGACCAAGACAATGGGGGAGAAATTGGTCATCCCCGCGATGTCCGTTACATTCAGACAACTGGGTGTGACATATTCCGCTGAATGAAATATCCACAAGTACCTGGCCGGTTTTTAATGCAGGTATTTCAATATCCGCAATAATAAGGGGTTTTTCCAATTCAGATAATATCGCAGCAGTGGTTTTCATGAGATCCTTCCTCTATAGGTATATTGTTTTTCAACAGCCTTGGCAATTTTTTTGGGGGACAGCCCGTAATAATCACGTGCTTCTTTCTGGCTTATTGATGAATAAATAAATTCATCCCGTGTTCCCAGACGCACAATTTTCACGTGTCTGGCAGAGTTATCCACATACCATTCTGCAACCGCACTCCCCAAACCCCCAATAAGACTATGCTCTTCAAGTGTTACAACCAGATCGTACTTTGAAAAAATCGAGGACAGCATCGTGAGATCGAGGGGTTTCACCGTGGGAAAATGGACTACCTGAGACGAAATCAGCTTTTCTTTAAGAAGTTCATGAGCCTTGAGAACCTCGGGGAGAATAGATCCTGTGGTTATGATACAAGCATCATTTCCCGTTGTAAGGCACATAGCTTTTCCGATCTGGAAATCAGGGATTTCCTTGTGAACGACCGGCTCATTTTTTTTCGCTATGCGGATATAAACAGGCCCATCCTGTTTTAATGTTTCCCGTAGGCTGCAGCGAACCTCGATTGCGTCCCCGGGACAAAGAACCGTCATATTGGGTAGCGATCGCATATGGGCGATGTCTTCGCAGATGTAATGGGTTGGTCCCAACGGAGCATACGTCAATCCTGCACCAAGGCCGATGATAACAACTGGAAGATTCTGGTAACAGAGATCAACGCGGATCTGCTCGAAACAACGAGTTGTATCAAACGCAGTAAAGGTGTATATAAACGGTCTCATTCCGCATATCGCCAATCCGGCAGCCATGCTGACCATATTTGCTTCCGCAATTCCACAATTGATGTAGCGCGAAGGGAATTTTTCCTGAAACTCATCAAACATCTGGTTCCCGATATCCCCGGAAAGAATGATGATCCTGTCATCGGTGGATGCCAGACTGGCCAGTTCCTGGGCAAATGCTGATCTCATAGTAATCCAAGCTCTTCCTTTGCTCGTCTAACTTCATCCTCGTTGGGTACCCGGTAGTGCCAGTTATTGTCGTCTTCCATGAATGAGACCCCTTTTCCTTTCACCGTATGGGCTATGATCACGACAGGTTTTCCTGACCCGTCGGGGATTCTGGATATTTTTTCTGTCAGCGCCTTAGTATCATGACCATCCACTTCGTATGCACTCCAGCCGAAAGACTCCCACTTTTCCTTCAAGGGATTCAGTGCCATAACCTCTTCACTTCTGCCTGTAGCCTGCCAGCGGTTAAAATCAATTATTACAACAAGGTTCTGGATTTTCTGTGCCGGCGCAAGCATGGCTGCTTCCCACACACTTCCTTCATTGCATTCGCCGTCACTCATGATGACAAAGACCCGATACGGCAGATGATGGAGCCGTCCCGCGACTGCCATTCCGAGACCGATCGGAAGACCATGTCCCAGAGAGCCGGAAGTAGCTTCGATTCCGGGAAGGGCGCCCTTGTTAGGATGTTCCGTAAGCAGGCTTCCGGTTTTATTGAAGGATCTAAGCAGGTCTTTTGGGAAAAAACCCTTATCCGCCAGGATGGAATATAATGTCATTGAAGCATGTCCCTTGCTTAAAATGACCCGGTCCCGTGTGAGAGATGCGGGATCGGCCGGATCAATATTCAGGTATCCTCCATGGTAAAGGGCAACAAAAATATCTACGCAGGATAATGAAGATCCCAGATGCATCGCATCTGCAGTATGCGACATTTCCACAAGATCTCCCCGTATACGTTTGGAGATATCTGGAAGGTCAGTGGCTTTTAAAACACCAGAACTCAGTTTTTTGTCAATCACACCAATAACTCTCCCGGTTTTTTTAAGAGGCATTTCCCTCAGGAATGAATTTTCTCGTGTCCAATTGAATTATCTCTTAGTATGTCATTGCCACAATAAAAAATGCCATGGAAAAAACCGTCATCCAAAAAAAGATCAGATGAAATTCACATGCGGATGCGGATTTTTCAGATCGTAAAGATACCGGTTAATTGCATCCAATCTGCAACCGTCCCGACAGTGATCAATGGTTTGTTTTGTCAGTTTGCGTAAAACGGTTTTCCTGGTTTTACCTGTCCATATGGACGCAAACGATTGTTCGTTCAGATTTCCAAAACAGAATTCCGGTTGCCGGTAAAACATCATACAGGGGATTACCGATCCATCCGCTTCGATCAGGGTAAAAAAAGGCATTCCGTAACATTCATGGTAGGGTCGTTTCTTCATCAATCGCTTTGCGGTCTGCGACCGGAAAATCACCTGGAATTCCGGGGTTTCGAATTTTCTCACCTTATCTTCGATAGACTGGTGTTGGGAATATTCAATCGTGTAACGATTCTTGCTTAACGGGTGCTGGGAATAAGGTTTGATTTGAACATTATCAACACCGATTTCTTTGAATATTTGAATAAACGTTTCAAGATCATCAAGATTATCCGGGATGAGTAAAAACTGGACCCCGATAACAACGGATAAATTGTCCCTTCTTTTTATCGCCACAGCATCTCTGAGATTCATGAGCACTTTTTCAAAGTCCCTGGATCCCCCGCGATGAATTTTTTTATAGGTAACTGGTGTGCCGGCATCAACGCTGAACCTGACCCATGAAAGGGACGGAAGGATCTTTTCAAGCTTTTCCCGGTCAAACATTGCACCATTCGTGGTGATGGCAACATCAAGCCCCTGCTGCTTTGCATAAGGGACAATTTCGCTGATGTCCTTATGCATCAGGGGTTCGCCTTCGCCGGCAAACATGACGGATTTCACACCACATTCTGCCATTTCGTGAAGAGCTTTTTTTATGACGTCTGTATCAATATCAATGGGCTTTTTTTCAAACCAGTCCAGTGCGCAAAAGATACACCGGTGGTTGCATCGGTTTGTGAGACCGATCTCTACATAGAGGGGAAAACAATCTCCGGTTTTGAGCCAGTCAGAGACTCTTTGCGGATGATATATCAATTTATGATTATCAACATCAACTTCCATGGGTACTCCGGGGGAAATTATAATTATCTGTTAAAATTCCCCAGTCAGGGATTATTTTTTGGCGTCTGATCTGATATGTAATGGGCGAGAACAGAATGTGCCAATTCTACGTACCCATATTCTCCGGAGGCGACATAAAGATTGATATCGCCGATCTTCCGGAGCGGATTGTCAGGAAGGAATCCAGACAGCGTTACAATCTGGGAGCAGCCCCTCTTTCGTGCAGCCTCAACTGCATCGATAATATTCTTTGACCTGCCCGAGCTGCTGATGGCAACCAGCATGTCCCCATCATCCGTCCAGAGATTGACGAGTTCCGGGTATGCTGCTGCATAACAGATATCATTTGAGAGGGCAGTCAGGAGCGGGCCTTCCGTAAAGACCATAGCCCGCATCTGTACCGCTTTGCAGAGGTCATTCTGGAGATGGCTTGCAATAGCTGCACTCCCCCCGTTCCCAACAATCATCACTTTTTTCCGGGATGTTTTCACGGTCTGGAGGTTTGCAGTTACCCGGGATAACCCATCATTCCGGTCCAGGGTTTTTCCGTGAATATCGGTGACAATAACCCCTTCCATGAAGGAGTGTAAGTTTTCATTGTATTGGTCAAAGGATTCCATGGTTATCATCCAACGGCGTTGTCATTTGAGTAACATCGCAATATATTTTTTAATCGAGACAATATCAATTGAACACCGGTGACCCACGGTTGATACCGCGATGGATGCTGCAGCATTGCCGATAAATCCGGAAATGACCGGCGGGGCACGCTGGACCGCACACAACGACGCAATCGCAATCAGGGCATCACCGGTGCCGATACGGTCCACGACTTTCTTTGCAAATGCAGGGACGATCAAAATATCATCATCATTATGATAACAGACGCACCCGTCTTTTCCCTGTGTCACTATTGTGAGCGGGCAGGATAGCTTCTTTGCAACGCTCCGGACCATATCGAAAATGGTCCCGGGATTATTCCGTTCTTCCAGCCGGATCTCCAGATCGTTGAGACAGATAAAATCAGCAGACGGGTACTTGGAAATGACATTGAAACCCCTGTTGCCGGAGTTTGCCTGTGTGTTGACGGCAAGGAACTTTGCATTCCTGGAAATCAGCTGCGCTGTTTCCCGGGTAATGAATCCATGCCCGAAATCAACAACCAGGACAAGGTCATATTCATTGATCCGGGAGAGGATCTGGTCCTGGAGCATTGACTGCTCCGAAGCAGACAGGTCGCGCTGGTTGATCTTGTGAACCTCAAACATCTTCTGGATTTGAGGCCCCTCACGGACATAACGCCGCTTGACAATGGTCGGGGACTCTTTTTTGTAAAAGAATTCAGCATTGACATTTCTCGCCAGGTGATCTTTGACAAAAGTCTCTTCCGATTCGAATTCCCCGAGCATGGCGATAAGATCGACATTATCGCAAAAGCTTGCGAGGTTATTGGCAACGGCAAGGATGCCGCCAGCAAAACGCTCCTGCGAGAGGTACTGGACAACAAGGGTCGGGTCTTTTGCAGCCACGCCAATCATATCGCAATAGCTGTATTCATCGATGATCGCTTCACCGATGACCAGGACCTTGAGGCTCCGGGCATCATTGATATAGGAAAATATTTTGTCTGTTCCGTGCCCCCTTACAATTTTCTGGAAGAATTTCCGGGTCTCTTCCGGGAAATCGGTTGAAAATTGGTTGATAAGCGTGGATGAGCTGAACACGATGTCGTTTGTGAAGAACATCGATCCCCCGTTCTCCATTACGGCCTTTTCTTCATCAACAATTTTTCCGGTCAGGTCATTTTCCGATTTCTGGTATTCCGATCCCTTGGCATAGATATCCGGTTTTAAAAGGCCGATGGTCTCCACTGCCGTAGGCCATTCATTGACTGCCACGTAATCGACAACCGCAAGCGAGGCTATCGCTTCGCATCGCAGCTGTTCTGGAAATGCCGGGCGGTTGGGCCCCTTGTTCACAAAACGGTCGGGAGTCACGGTAACAACAAGGATATCCCCGGCTTTTTTTGCGCTCTGGAAATACTTGATATGCCCGATATGCAGGAGATCAAATACGCCATGGCATAAGACGACTTTCCTACCGGACCGAGTTTCTTCAAGCTGATGCGCAAGATCGTTGATGGCAAGTATTTTTCTTTTATTGTCGGTCATACATTTTTACCTCTGCCAAGATAGGAGAACCAGTCCTTTGTTGCAGTTGCGATCGCCTTTTCGTCCCATACGGGTGCATCACGCCACAGATCAATATGCTTAAGCATCTGCTTAACACCTTCTTCGAAAGAGACCATGGGATACCACCCGAGCTCATGCCGGATCTTCTGCGTATCTGCAAAAGTGCAGTCTGGTTCACCGGGACGTTTGGGTATGTGTAAAACCTCGCCCTCAAGTAGTTCGACGAGGCGATTCACAGAGTAGGTTCCTCCCGAACCTACATTAAAAATTTTCCCCCGGATATCTGACTCAGCTGCCTTGATGAAGGCATCTACCACATCCGTTACGTAAGTGAAATCCCGGGTCTGCTTTCCGTCACCAACTACGGTAAACGGTTTCCCGGCAAGTTTCTGGGCTAGGAAGACCCCAAAGACTGCACCATAGGTGCCTGAAGTACGGGAACGCGGGCCATATACATTGAAAAGACGAAGGGATACACAGGGAAGGTCATATGTTTGGTTCCAGTGCATCACGTATTGCTCACCGATATTTTTTGTCAGTGCATAGGGATACATCGGGCAGATGGGCGCTGTTTCCGGTGTCGGATAAATATCTGGTATTCCATAACAGGAGGAGGAGGAGGCATAAATTACTTTCTTGATGCCAGCCTTTCGGGCAGCTTCCAGAACCGTTATTGTGCCATTCACATTGGCATGATGATATTTGATGGGTTCCTGGATAGACGGAACGATGTCTGCCAGCGCAGCGAGATGGAAAACATATGTGGCGCCTTCAACAATTTTCGAAACTGCGGCAAAATCCGTGACATCAATCCTCTCAACAGTAAGATTAGGGAATGTTTTAAAATCCCTCATATTTTCCAAACGGCCGGTTGAAAAATTATCAACGATCACGACTTGGTATCCTTTGCCTACAAGAGCCTCAGCGAGGTGACTTCCGATAAATCCGGCTCCGCCGGTCACAATAACTTTTTTCATTTCGATCCCTCTTTCCTTATCTGATGAATACCGTGGTTTTCAAATCATTATGAGATTATTCTGCAGATGGAGGTATTGTATGTCGAACGGTTTCATCCGCGAATAAAAATGCCTTCTTAAAACCTGCCGGCTGTTATTACACTAATCTGTTTTAATTTTGTTCCATTAATGTTTTTGCAGGATTCCTCCGGGTGTTTAGTGCTTAAAACCACGGGTGACTATGTGACATATCCGGAAAGGTTTGTTCTAAACGTCCTTTCATGCAAAAAAGAAAGATCCGCAAAATTTTTTTGTGGATACTTCTCTGGTACAGGAAATTTGGTAGTGTCTCTATATTGCTGTAAAATCAGCACACCCTGTATCCAAAGAGATCATCTCACTCTTCAAAGATAAATACCGACTACCCGTGATCCACTCCTCGTTGATATCCATAAGGATCGTCCCCGCTAATCTCAACAAGGATGCATCATTTGGAAAGGCTCCGATCTTCTTGCTCCGTCGTTTGAGTTCTTTATTAACCCGCTCCAGAAGATTGGTAGTCCTGATCTTCTTCCAGAATTCCGGTGGAAATGATTTGTAATTCATCAACCCGTGATGAAACCGGTGAATCGTGTCAGCTGCACGAGAGAGACCCCGTTCATCGATATGAACCGCGTAATCCTGAAGTCTGCCGGAATCACTCATACATTCCTTCAATGTCTCGGCGATCTCTTTGTGATATTTCCGTGGAACTTTCCTGAGAACTGCCCGAATGAAATGAACGTGACACATCTGCCAGGATGAACTTGTGAACATTCTTTCAGCGGCTGATTGGATCCCGGTGTGGCCGTCAGATATGATGAGATCAACCTTGGAGAGACCTCGATCCTTCAGGTCCGAGAATATCCCTTCCCAAGTCAATTCGTGTTCTGCATCAGCGATAGAAGCTGCGAGAATCTCACGATGTCCATCGGTCCTTACTCCGACCACAACAAGAAGAGCTTTGTTAACGTACTTGACTCCGTCTCTCACTTTGAAGTACGATGCATCGACGAAAAGATACGGGATGTGGGAATCGATGGCTCGTTCCATAAACTCAGTTACTTTTACATCGAGTTCCTGAGCAACTTTCGAGACATACGAGGCTGATATCTGGTTGACGCCCAAGTGCGAGATTACCGTCTCAACGTTTCGCGTCGAGACTCCTTGGATATACGATTCGATGATCGCATTTACAAGAGCCTTCTCGGTCCGGGAGTATCGTTCGAAGACTTTTGTCTCAAACGGAATCTCGCGTAATTGCGGTTTCTCAAGACAAAGTTCTCCGAACCGGGTCTTCAGGGACCGGGAACGATAGCCATTTCGATGTGCTCTTCTCGAACTTGATCTCGAATATCGCGGTACACCGGCTTGTTGAGCCACTTCCTCATTCATCACATCGTTGAGAAACCACGTGACGAGTTGTTGCATTCCCTTCTCGTTATCGGTAAGATAATTTAGTACAATATCGCTTAGATTCATTGCCCTGTTCCTCTTTGTTTTTCCCAATTCACTGTTGGACACAGGGTATCTTCACTTTTTACAGCACTTCGTGTACACTACCTTCTTCAGTTTTGAAAATATTTTTTGATAGCCATTTATACACGAATATTAAGAATTTCCTAATTATTAGAATAATTAACAACGCAGCTACTGCACTACGATAAAGATGAGGAAACCTGTTCCAATAGTTTGAACAAGAGATGGCGGAGCGAAAATTATTCCGCCGATAACCAATAGAAAATAACCCATTGCAAATGCAATTACTAAAATTATATCATCTGGTTTCTTATTCAATTTCTTTTTAGATACAATAGGACCCCCTACTAATGTTCCACTTATTACGAGATCTGTATCCAGCGTCCCTGAATGAAATACCTGAATTTTTACTCCATCTCCACGATTGATGTGATGAAAAGAAAGTAATACCTTGGAAATTTGTCCTGTCCGATCTAATCGGGTAATCGTATCAAAATGGTTATCCATCCCTCTGCGGTTTTTTAATTTGTGCATGATATATTTTTTTACCATCGACAGCGGTGATTTGGATGGGATGTTCAGGTGTTAGATTATCTGGCAGTATTTCTAAAAATCCTGTATTTTCAATTTTAATTTCTGAAGTGGTTAGTCTGTAGAAAAAATACTGAAGACGAGAATTCTGTTTTTTGTAAATATTGTGGATTCCGTTTTGGCAAAACGGAGCTCGACATTTTAAAAAATATTGCTCTGTAGAAATCCTAAATCAAAACTGAATGTACTGATGACCGAAAGATCTAAGGTACATTGTCTCCTTATCCCAATGTGTGCACAAAGAGTCAGGAGACAATTAAGAGATCAGCAAGCCGGAATATCAGGTTTATCCAAGCTGCCATTTCTGTAGTGAAATCAACTCATCTCAAACCCTATTCCTGTAAGTTTTCGAAGAAAACATTCACCTAGCATCAACTTCTCGTCCTTATTCTCTTCAAAGATTACCGGAACCAGCATTATCGGGAGTTCGTCGAAGATATTGGCGATATGGAGAGAGTTCAGGAGTTCCTTGATCTCTCTCTCATACCTCATTTCACCACCCTCCAAAAATCTCTCCGCCGGATAAAAACCCTATACTTTCGGCTTACCTTCAGAAAAACTGTGAACCTGTTCTATTCCAAGGACGATATTATCCCCATAACCGCTATCGATTCATCAGGATTTACGAGCGGGTACTGTAGCCACTATTTTTCTGAAAGAACCGGCAAGATTCGGAAACATTTCCTCAAAACATCGATCTCGGTTGGTACCGATCAGCGGGCTATTACCGGGTTCATTGCTTCGAAAAGCCGAGTCCATGATACCCAACATGCATACAGATTACTCCGACAATGTCACCAGATCAGAAAGTCGGATTGTTATGTCATGGACAAAGGATACGATTCTGAAGACCTTCACCGGTATATCCGGGAGGATCTTCGTGCTCAGTCCATCATTCCAATCCGTTCCTGGAATAACGAAAACATCGGCGGTACTTACCGTCAGGAAATGGCCTGCCAGTTCGATGATGAAAAATATGGAAAACGACAACATGCCGAAAACAGATTCTCTGTCCTGAAAAGAAAGTTCAGCGGAGATCTCAAGGCAAGACGATTCCTTGTTCAGAAGAAAGAAATCGCCACCAAAATGATTGTCTGTAACATTCACACGTTCTTACAATTTCTCATCTTGAGGTTTTCTACAGAGCAAAAAATATTGAAATTATTTTGAAGGAAAATCATAGGAATGCAGAAAAAAGTTCAAGAAATCAAACAAGGATTTCATTTGCCACGTTGATTATTTCGATAGTTGCTTTTCTGATTGCACTTGGAGCACTATTGGTATTCATTCTCACTTCACCGATTGAACAAAGACTTTTAGGACTTGGAATTGTTTTATTCGGCTCTGTTGAAACCCTAAGCAACCGGTAGTGCTAAGAACAAGTAGCTCCCTGTAAAAGTTATGGCAAACCCAAACAAGGAGCACTACTTCTTCTCAGATCAGAAGTATATTTGTTT
>Ga0074195_1002497_pt1 | contig 20352 bp, 25 predicted proteins | sample EPASupsiteHSE623_FD_64525 | JGI IMG/M metagenome (GOLD analysis project Ga0074195, IMG submission 64525) | Bioremediated contaminated groundwater from EPA Superfund site, New Mexico - Sample HSE6-23 | ecosystem: Environmental > Aquatic > Deep subsurface > Groundwater > Contaminated ...
GTTGTGTGGGGGGGTTTAAGGAGGGTGAATATAAGGATGGAAAAAGATGCAGAGAACGCTAAGAAGGTCGCCGAGTTCCTCGAGGGCAATCCAAAAGTGGACCGGGTCAACTACCCTGGCCTAAAGAGCCATCCTCAGCATGAGATAGCGAGAAAGCAGATGAGCGGCTACAGCGGTATGCTCTCCTTCGAGTTAAAAGGCGGAGTCGAGGCGGGCCGAAGGCTCATGAACAGCATCCAGCTGATGAGCCTGGCGGTAAGCTTAGGATCGGTGGATACATTGATACAGCATCCAGCCTCCATGACTCATGCTATCGTGCCTAGAGAGATGCGGGAGAAGCTTGGGATAACAGACGGCCTGGTAAGGATATCTGTGGGCATCGAAGATGCAGAGGATATCATAGCCGATCTGGAGCAAGGGCTGGCGAAGGTATGAGATGCTGCACACAGGTCTTTGGAGATTAACTCTAGAGCCTTGATAGCTACCTTAATAGCTACGGTTGCCTAGACATCTCTTGAATTCTTATTCCTAATAATTAAAGTTCAATAGTTAAGTTTTTCATCCATTCAAGAGCATAGCGATAGAGAGGTCCAATTGGCAAAGCTCGATAAACAGTCTGGAATGAAATGCAATAATGCGGAGGGTCAAGAATACGATCTAATAATCGTCGGAGCCGGTCCCGCCGGGCTCTTTTGTGGCATAAACTCCTCTTTAGAGAATAAGGGAATCCTCATTCTTGAGAAGAAAGAATCTCCTGGAAGGAAGCTGCTGATCTCGGGCTCTGGCCGCTGCAACATTACCCATGAGGGAGATATGCTTGCGTTCCTGGATCATTACAGCGATCACGGCAGGTTCCTTCGTCCAGCTCTCCTGAGCTTTACGAATCTTGATCTAATCTCCTTCTTTGAAGAAAGGGGCCTCCCAATGACCCTGGCGGAAAGCGGCAAGATTTTTCCAGTCACCTTGAGGTCCAGAGATGTGCTGGATGTCCTGATCGAAGAATGCAGGGCCAGGAACATCCACTTGAGATGCAGTCAGGAGGTAAAGTCTATAACTAGATCAGGAAATGGATTCAAGGTGGTCTCCAATGACCAGACGTATCGATCCAGACTGGTGGTCATAGCCACAGGCGGGTGCTCCTATCCCGCGACAGGCTCTACAGGGGATGGCTACAGCTTCGCCAGTGATCTCGGACACAGAATTATCGAGATAGGACCTGCTTTAACACCCATCTGCATATTGAACTATCCGTTCTCAGAGCTGGCCGGGATCTCCCTTCAGAACATGGATATCTCGCTTCATCGAGACAAGAAGATAAAGGACTGGCATGGCGATATCCTATTCACCCATCAAGGGCTCTCCGGACCTGGAATCCTAGACCAATCCAGGCATATTAGGGCAGGCGATATCCTGAAGCTCTCTTTTTTGCCGGCCAGAAAGCGGGAGGAGATAGCTGGATGGCTTCAAGACAGGGCCAAATGGGATGGCGGCAGAGGTATAAGAGCGATGCTGGCTGATCTGCCCCTTTTGCATTCTCTGCCCATGAGGTTGATTACGAAGATCTTTAAGCTATCGGGAATTCCTGTCGACCTGAAATGCGCCCATCTCACCAGGGAGATGCGCACTCTCCTGGCCGACAACCTGACCGGCTTTCCCATGATCGTTGCTAAGCTTGGAAGTTTCGATATCGCCATGGTTACCCGTGGTGGAGTAGACCTTAAAGAGGTTAATTCGAAGACGATGGAGTCCAGGCTGATTAAAGGTCTCTACCTGGTAGGCGAGGTTCTGGATGTGGACGGGGATACAGGCGGCTATAATTTGCAGGCGGCCTTCTCAACGGGGATGCTGGCGGCGAGGAGCATAGGCCAAAGGTGGCAAAATGTGTAGAGTGCATCCAGAACATAACTATAACATGATCCATCACCTAACCTGTTTAGGGTGATAGCTGTGGACATCACTGACTTCAATATCCTCAAGGCGATATCCGATCTGAAGGTTCCTTACCCCAGAGCGGACAAGATCAATGCGCTGGTCAACCTGGACCCGGAAGAGCTGGGCGCACGTCTGGGCGTGCTGGAGATGGAAGGGCTGGTTAAGACCCAGAGCGACATCGGCATGTTTGACGACAGCCTTCCTAACGGCATATCAGCCGCAGGGCTTACCAATCAGGGGCGGCGGGCGCTGGCGGGGCCCAGGTGGTAACACCTTGCCATTGGCAACTGAACCGCAAACCAAGTGCAAATGGGCGAGCCACGATCCGCTGGTCATCGAGTATCACGACAGAGAATGGGGCGTGCCGGTACACGACGACCGGCTTCTCTTCGAGTTCCTGATACTGGAAGGGGCACAGGCAGGTCTCAGCTGGACGACCATTCTTCGAAAAAGGGAGAGTTACCGTAGGGCATTTGACGGCTTTGTTCCCGCTACAATAGCAGACTACGATGATAAAAAGATCGAAGAGCTTCTGGCAAATGAGGGTATCGTGCGAAACCGCCGCAAGATTCAGGCAGCAATTGAAAATGCCAGGGCCTTCCTGAATGTCCAGAAGGAGTTCGGGAGCTTCGATGCTTACATCTGGAGGTTTGTGGGAAGCAGACCTATTCGAAACAGCTGGAAGAGCTTGACAGATTTGCCAGCAGAGACGAAAGAGTCCAGGCAGATGAGCTTGGATCTGAAAAAGCGGGGTTTCAGCTTTGTCGGGCCGACCATTTGCTATGCCTTCATGCAGGCTGTGGGCATGGTAAACGACCATACTGTGGATTGCTATAGGTACTCGGAAATATAAAATACCACAGCCTAAAAGCCTTGGCGTATGCCTAAGCAAAAGGCCTTGGACTATAAGCTGACTGATGGGCAGCCTACTACTATCAGATCCGCAAAAAGGAGAGAGGGTCCTGCAAGCGTTCAAAGCGGCTTTTGGATCTAACATCCAAGGCATTCCTCATTTCCTTAAGAGATCGATTCCATTAAATAATAGAGGCACATAATCGTATTCCAAAGGTTGGTGTAAGAGATGGCAAAGCCAGTCAGGCTGGGCCTGGTTCTCCAGGGCGAGGCCGCAAAAGAGTTCTGGAAAAATGAGGAGAGCACTACATTTACGCCAAGGCAGTTATCCATGTTTAAGGAAGCAAAGCGGATTTATAGAGCCAGTCGCAGCAGATTTTAATGGCCAGAGAAAAGATTCCGCCTGAAGAACTCAGCATCGAGCCACTAAGTGCCAGGTTTAACCTCACTCCATTCGATTCAGGTGATGAGGATTTAAATGAGTTTTTGAAGGATGATGCACTCGGCGAGCAGCAGGTTCTGCTGAACAAAACTCACATATGTTTCTGCAGAGATCGCGTGGCAGGCTACATTGCATTGGTAGCTGATTCGGTTCGCGTGGATCGTCTCGATGACGGAGAGTGCCTTGATGACTGCAGGTATCCGATCTATCCCTGCCTTCTAATTGCACGACTTGCTGTGGATCGGAGGCTTCACGGCCGCGGGCTCGGAACATACCTGCTTCTATTTGCCATAGGCGCGGCTCTTGATGGTCCAATAGGATGCAGATACTTTATCAACAGTTAACTAAAGGTGCACATCCACCAGCAGGAGCTCGGCATCTCCGCTGCCCTCCACCTCAATCTCTGCTTCATCTTCAATCTTTGCAGCGCCTAGTGCTGGAAGGATTTGGCCATTGACCAGTATCGGTCCTTCCTCCAAAACGTAGAGGTAGACGCCCCGGTCCGGCCGAAGAGCATATTCGACTTTCTTGCCGGATTGCAGAAAGCAGGAGAAGACATGGGCGTCTGAGACCATGGAAAGCGCATCAGGATATGCATTGGAGACCAGAGGCAGGAAGCGGTTGGTCCTCTCTTCTTTCCTCACGCTCTTGCGCTCCACAGAAGGAGGAAGTCCCCTGACAGAAGGAGTGAACCACATCTGGATGAAGCGCATGGGCTTGTCTGGAAGATTGTTGATCTCCGAGTGCCACATGCCCCTGCCGATAGTTGTATGCTGGACCCATCCCTTCCTCAAGATGCCGCCCTCACCCCGCTCGTCTGCATGCTTGAACTCGCCCTCGACGCAGTAGGTAACGACCTCATTATCTTTGTGAGGGTGCAGCGGCCATACTGCACCAGGCGTGAGGGTATCGTCGTTAAAGACCCTCAGTGTTCCAAAATGCAAATATTCGGGATCGTAGTAATCGCCGAAGCTGAAGTGCCACCTCCCGTAAAAGGTTCCATTCTGGATGGTGCCGTGAGCCTGGTAAATGCCCTCCGGCATCCTGAAGGCAATCATCAGGACCTATATAAACTTCATAAGATTTAAAAATTACTATTAATCTGAGTATGTCATGGTTCTTACCCAACAATGCTTTCAGCCATGAAATACAGCAAGGCCACAATATCCTCTGTGGCTATGACCTCGGCCAACTCCCTATCGAACAATATAGTCACGTCAGGTGGTAGCTCTTCATCGCCATACCAAAAAATTATTCTGATGCGAACCTCCGGAAAGGTAGCCAGCTCTACCGAAAGATCGCCTCCCTCCACAAGCTTGCCTCCAAGGCGCTCCGTCAGATTCTTGAACAGGCCATCAGGATCTCTTTTGAGGCTTTCCGCTAGCGGCCGAAGAATGCTGTCCTGAAAGGCTGGGTAAAAGCTTTGTCCGCCCCAGACCTCTTTGAACGAGATCCATTCTCCTTTCCGCTTATAGCCATGCTTCATGACACCGATGAGGTAGTGAAGGATAAGCACAGCCACATCCTCGTTTGCTGGAGTGCCGGACGATTTTAACAGGACGATCCTGTCGATAACCATTACCTCGTAAATATCCGTGAGGAACTGCACACTATATTTTGAAGAAGGAGCTAGCGCAGTAATTTCATTCCATGCCCTGTTGAGCGCGATCTCGTATGTCATAATCTCTTGTCTCCTTCTTGTCCATTAAGAATATTAATATTACCAACTGACATCTTAGTCCTTGAGGCATTTCAGAGATCCTGCAATCAAGGGACTGCAGAGTAGCTGTGAAGCATTCAAAAATTGATGCATAGCTAGGGCTTTAGAACCCACTGCTGGACGGCAGAAACTTCCAGTCATCATCACTGTCAGTGTCTCTCCCGTCCGGGTCCCTGGTCCAGGCCAGCTCATTGTCTTGAGTATCGCTCAACGCTGGTGTTCTGTCCAGCTCCGTGCCGGTTTCATTCCTCAGCACGAGAGTTTCAGTGTACGCCAACCATTGTGGCTCTCCTACTACTATATAATAATCGAAGGCTTGTATGATCGTGCCTTCGGGTATCGTCACAGATCTTCCATCTGTTGTGTTTATGCTCCATCCGCCGATATTAGCATCTTTATCATTATTATAGAGCTCAACCCATGCCTGGGCAGGAGCCTTGCGAGCGTCCTCAACGCCTGCAGGATTTAGTTCTACTTCGTTGATGACCACATTGCCAAGGGTTGTCCCCAGCAAAAGAACAATCAAAGCTAAGGCTAGCGGAAGCATTGGAATTCTTCTCATGGTAATCCTCTGTTCCAGGCTTCGGATCTACAGCATCTTATTGTTGTCGGAAGAGCTCCGCCATAAGGACACCACCGGCAAAGAACTTTTGATTCGGATATCTGATACCTACTTACACAGGATCTTAAACTTAAACGAGTTAGATGATCATTCGTGATTGACATTTGTACACTTTCGGCCAACACAATCGTCTATATGCCTTTTTGGATTCATTTAGCATTATCAGAGGCAAACTACATGGATTTTTACATTTACGTCCTGCTGGCAACTATATTCGGGCTGTCCCTCTGGTGGTCTATATTGATCATAAGCGGCTTGAAGGATAAGTCGGCTTGAATGATCCCTGCAGCAGTCTTTGTAACTACATTGCCTTGAGTTTTAAAAATCCGCATGCTCTGCTCGTTGAACGAGAATCGCATAGTCCCTGTAAATCCGAAACTAATAAACTACAAATGCATAAAGAATTTAATACTGGCCGCACATCAGCAGTTTTTGGATTGGTTCTTAGCAAAAAATAGAATTAGCAATATCTTCGATGCTAAGGTGCGTTCAGCCAGGATTGGGCGTAGTTCAACCAACCGTCTCCTCCGCACATTCCGTTATACAGCGACTGAATATCGCAAGTCCTTCCGTTGGGGAAGACGCACAAGGTCACATCCCCGTAGGGAGTGTGCACATTTTGCAGATGTCCGCCAGCGTTTCTGCAGAGCGTTGAGGCCGAAGGGCTCAAGCTCCCTGAACTTGGAAGGAGGTTAGGAGACGGTCTCGGGCTGCACTGTCCTGCATAAAAGGCCTGAGCATCACACCAGGTTTTGTCAGGAAATTCGCAGATTCCCTGGCCGTTGTTCATGCCTGGGGAACTCTTGTACAGATATCCCATCTGAACACAGTGGCTGTGTACAGCATCGGCTGTAGAGCCCTCGGCGGCAGCCTGCGGCAGGCCGATCGCCAGAAAGGCCAGGATACAAAGTCCGACGACCAGCAAACTGGCCGTCCATTTTTTGATGCCATTTCTCATCATCATCCCTCCTCTTTAGGGCCTCACCGTTCCGAAGGCCGCCCATCGCCAATCTGTGCCCTTCGTTCTAAAGGTCTTATTTTGCAGGGCCTCATCTGGCAGCACTATCTCCACAGGAGATCCAAAGTTCGCATACGTCGTTGACTCGTTCATGGTGCTCTCAATCCTGAAATCCGGCGAAGCGATATTCAGAATCTGAGGGGTGACTACAAGACTGGAGTCTATATCCAGCCGCCGCAGGAGGTTGTCCTCCTTGGAAACCCAGGCAGTGAGAACTATGCTGCTGTTGTTCAAAAGTGCGCTATCATCGATATCCAGGCTGCGGTTCCCTAGCTCCTCAGGCAGGGGGAAGGGAGACGGGAAATATGCTGCCAGCAGCTGCAGGCCGATCATCCCTCTGTAAATCGGCTCTATAGGCTCGCCCATAAGCTTGTAGAACTCTTTGCCCTCGATGTTCTCCGAGCCCACGATCTGCATATTGGAGTAATTGATGAGGTTAACTTGGCCGGGAAGCTCATTGTACTCCTCCATGATCTGCGCCGAATCGTTTACCATAAACTCGGTCCAGTTCTGATCTTCTTTCCAGAACTCTGAGCCGTTGATGAAGTAACCCTCCCAGGTTAGCACATCTCCTGTCTCCAGGTCCCTCAGCTCCGATCCCCACCATCCCGCCTGACTCACCAGGTCCACCTTTCCAAGCGTAGCCTTGGTGGCGAGGAACTCCTCTTGAAGAGAGTCGTTGCTATAAATTACGCTTGTATCACCATTCCTGGAATAGGAATAGGTGGTCAGGTTATCTGCGGATTCTATCATCATCTGCTTTAGCACATCAGCACTGACGTCTTGTGCATAGATCGCTTCGCACAATGCCAGCACTGTAAGCAAAGCCATCAGATGCCAACTGTATTTCATAATTCACCTCTAAAAACTTTTGCGCATTCCTTGCTCATAAAATTATGCATGTTTTCTCTCCAGACAAATGTTTCAAAAATAAATAGACAAAAATAATTTGATGATTGTTGCTAATTGATTGAATTTAAATAGTCCTATTTCATCGGATAAACGAAGATACTTTCCTGATATAAGCAGCGTGCCCTAGTTCAATTAATAGAGCACACTGCTTCATTTGCATCTTATCCCAATGGATTGCCTCAGTCACTAAGTATTCTCAGATACAGCGCCCAGAAGACCACCAGTATCCTCTGATTCACCGGAACTGCCGCTGAATCCAAATCCCATGCAGTTGCATCTGCCGTTCGCCCATTGGCAGTTGGGGTTCTGCTCACAGGACTCTCGTGCCGGATCGGGACTGGGGGTCGGCTCCGGCTCGGGCCCAGGCATTGGCTCCGGCTCTGGCGGATTTAAGCCTCTGCAAAGACACTGGCCGTTAACCCAGTTGCAGTCGGGATTCTGCTCGCATCTCTGCTTCTCGGGATCATCAGGAATAATTATCCCGGTGCAGAGACACTCACCATTTACCCAGTTGCAGTTGGGGTTCTGCTCGCATTTCTCTTTCTCAGGGTCATCAGGGATGAAGCCCCGGCAATAGCAGTGGCCGTTAAACCAGTCGCACGTCGGATTCTCCTCGCACTTCTCCTTTTCCGGGTTATCAGGATTGAAGCCGCGGCAGTAGCAGTGGCCATTGGACCAGCTGCAGGTCGGATTGCTCTCACACTGCTGCTTGGGGGAGGGCGGTGTGGGTCTAGGCGGCAGCAGCGAATAGACATCGATGACGACCATATTGCTAAAGCCGCTATTGGTGGCAAGCACACTTCTGTGCCGGCCTGGGCTGTCGGCATAATACCAGATGTAGTGGTAGCCAGGCTGGGCAAATCCCAGGTTATAGCTCATTACATATCCGCCGGGATAGAGTTCATACATGGTCAGTGGTGACGGTGCGGGCACATAGATAAGCTGCCTAGTCCAGCCGCCTAAAGGCAAAGTGGCGTACCAGGACCATCCCGCAGCCCTCTCAACCCACAGTCCCGGCTGGTTGCTGGGGAAAGAGGTAGAGAACTCATTCCATCCCACGTAGCTGCCATCGTAGTAAATGTACATGGGGTAGTTGGTCATGACATCTGCAGGCAACACCTTGCCGAGGTCTGCCTTAGGTGGAGCCTGCTCAGAGTAAGCCGCCAGCTCGGTTCCCGCATTTGTGGCTGCTGCCTGCGGCGCTATCGCGCCTAAGGCTGTCTCATCCGCCTGGCTCTGGCTCTCTATTCCTAAGGAGTTGAACTCCGCTATGCTCAGGTTCTTCGCTTCCGTATCTCCAGCCATGTCGTAACCTCCCAGAGCTAATCCCGTGAGGAGCAGGAACGACAGAGCAATTCGGATTAAGGTTTTATTCGTCATAGTTTTCCCCTTCACCTTTCTATAAATTTTATTCAACTTTTCCGTGCGGTCAAGGCAAGGCCCCTGAAGCTTATTTCCGGCTGGAGGCTGAATTTCTCCTTCCGCTTGGTCAATTGCATCTGAGGCAACATAGCGCTCAAGGCTTCAAAGGATGCTGCCATTGCCATGACTATCAGCATTCAATAATCTACCTCCCTCATGTATAAATATTTTGCATATGATAGTAGTATTGAATAATGGAAAGTAATATTGTTATAATATCTGAGAATCCTAAGAATTAAAACAGGTATTGATTGAGGCTGAATTAAAGCCTTAATCCTCAAACGATTGGACCACCAGGGTGTTACGCGCGAACATTCGGCAATACATTTTGGAGTATCTCTGCCAATAACATTACCATTAGCCCCAAGTCAACAGATTTCACTGTCCTGAGACACCCAGCTCACTACACGGGAGGTAATGAACCTAAAAATCAGGTTTCAGAGTGAGCTTTTAGCCAGTACCGCAAGTAAAGCATGCCTGCATTGCCATTCATTATCAACGAATAAATAAGTGATCGGTATAAGCAGGCTATCCATTCTGCTGCATAAGTTAATACTCTTACGCATCAGATAAGGATTGACTACCGTGGCTAATATATGTGGGCAACTAATTGAATGGTTCCAGGATCATAAGAAGGACTATTCCTTTAGGTGGCAAGAAGACCCATTTAGAGTATTGATTGCCGGTATTCTGCTAAAAAGGACTACGGCCTTGCAGGCAACATCTATTTATCCAAAGATTATTGACAGCTATGGAATTAGATCCCGTGCCAGAGAATTAATTGATATTTCTAAGATCATTGTAAAGGAGCATGAAGGGCTTGTGCCTGCTAACTATGATGAGCTTATCAAGCTTCCAGGTGTAGGCGATTATATTGCCTCATGCGTGTTAGCACTTGGGTTTCGCCAACCTTTGCCTATGGTTGATGCAAGTAATCCTCATTTATGCCGAATAAATTCGAACAAAGTAATCTGTAACAGAAGGCATTTATAACGCATTCATAAGGCAATCCTAAGGTCTCCTGCAATCATCGCGTACTTCTCTTCAAGCGCTGAATATACACGCCTGTAGCATCTTATAAATTCTTAGAATATAGTATCTATTAGTAACTTATACATGACCCTCCAGGAGTCCTATTATGCTTCGCCTAATAGAGATGATCCTTCCCGAATCCCACTTGAAGGATCTCAAAGAAGTACTGAAGGACCAGAGGCCCATCACCCTCTGGGTTCAGCCTTTAACTGAGATCTGGATTTACCCAGAGGGCGATGAAGAGGCGAAGCTCGTAGAAAACAGCGTCATGATTAAGGTGCTCTTGCGGGAGGAGAATACAGAGAAGCTGCTGGATACTCTAGAACAGAAGTTTTCCCAATCAAAAGGGTTCAGAATTAACCTGATATCTTTGGCGGCCTCTGTCCCATTGCCTCAGGCGCTGGAAGCGCCTCAGGCCAAGGATGCAGAGGCAGAAGCTAATAATGAAAGAATCAGCCGCCAGGAGCTTTATAATAGCATTGAGAATAACGCCAAGGTTTCTAAGATGTATCTAGCACTCATCGCCTTTTCCTCAGTTGTTGCAGCGATAGGCTTGCTGGGGAATAATCCAGTAGTGATTATTGGCGCTATGGTCATTGCCCCACTGTTGGGCCCGATTATGGCTCTATCCCTGGCGATTACAATAGCAGATCGGCCCCTAGCAAGAAGTGCTCTTAAGGCGGGTCTAATCGGGCTTGCGTTGGCCGTAGGTATATCTGCCACATTAGGTTACTTTTTCTCAGCAGATCCTACAAACTCAGAGATAGAATCACGCCTGAATGTAAACCTTGTGGATATTGCCCTGGCTCTGGCATCAGGAGGCGCAGGAGCTTTAGCTCTCACTGCAGGAGCATCGGGAGCTCTGATTGGGGTGGCAATATCAGCCTCCCTGGTGCCACCTCTTGTAATATTCGGGCTCATGTTAGGCTCAGGGAATATTTATGAAGCTTTGGGCACATTAATGCTGTTTTTAGTTAACATAATATGCATAAACCTTGCCGGTACTGCCGTCTTCATCAGTCAGGGGATAAAGCCCTCTACCTGGTGGGAAGTCAAGAGAGCAAGGAGGGAGACCACTATTGCCATACTGATATGGTTGATCCTGTTGATAGCGTTGGGGTTAATTATCCGGATATCTCAAGGTGAAATAGATATAGACTTCTTAAGCAGGTTCAAGCTGCCTCTATGATTAGAATAGTTAAGCTTCGGGCTTTTCAGGAGGTGCTTTGTTTTTTAGCCGAAGCTCAGGGAAACCTACTATATCAAAAGTCTGCGATGCTATCTTTACTTTATCCGACTTCTCAATCCCTTCGAGTATCCTGCGGCTTATGCTGTTCTTTATTGATCTCCTATTCCACGGATCGGTCACAAATCTTGCATGGCATTCTATCCAATTATCAGTTAATCTGATGAATACTGCCGGTTCTGTCGATCTGCCCGAGAAGTAGTATTTACGCTCCAAAACCGGTATAGCCTTCTTTGCATTAGCCATCAGATCGCCTGTCTCAAGGAGTATAGCCTCCATAATGAGGGACACAGCTTCCTCCCAATTGCTATCGTAGGTCACGGGTACAGTCATCTCTTCCCAGATGAAATTAAAGTCCTTTGTATAGTTATTAACTACATTGCCTAGAATGTAGCTATTGGGTATAATGGATAACCGTCCAGTAGGCTGGTCCCCATCAACCCAATCGCCTATCTCAAGTACAGTAGTGTAAAGGAGACTTATGTCGATAACATCGCCTTGCTTATCCCCGATCTCTATTCTATCGCCTACACTATAAATGCGATCAAAGAATATTATTAGGCCACCTACGAAACTCCTGGCTACATCCTGCATGGTTATGGTAAATGCGGCAGCTACGAGGCCAAATCCTACTATAAGGGCCTGGATATCATCGACCCAAATAATTAGCAGAAAGATCGACGTCACCAGCAAGTACGAAATAGAGAGAGCCTTGCTGTAGTAGTACCTGCTTTTATAGTCTGCAAGCCGCTTTAAGAGCCTGTCTTCCAAAACCATTCTAAAAATGAAGTAAGTAGCGGCTAAGGCTATAAACGTCGCTGCAAGCTTTCCTAAAAATATGCTGCTGTAGAGGAAGACATCTGCAAGCACTAGTGCTATGGATAAAACGACCATAGATCCTAAAATTATACGTCCAGATACCATGACAAACTTCCATTTAAATTAACGACGCAAGAGCAGCATATTTACTGTTATTATACATTTATTAGAACTTAAACCATTTGATCACCTAACCGGTATTCTTGAGCGATCAATATGTCCCAAGGGATTATCTACCTAGCAGCATTGGTGATTTAAGTTTAGGTCACCCCATAGAGCTCATAGCCCTCATTTAGGAAGATGTGGCCGAAAGAGAAGCTCAGCTAGATCTCGACTCTCATTCCTTCGTCAGCCCTCGAACATTAGATAGGGCTGAGCTGCTGCTTCTCTCGGATCTCTTTTGAGGGTTAGCTATACTAGAAGATCCAAGTTTTTTAGGGATAAACCTTTTTGCGAGAAGGGTTGGGATCAATGCGCTCAGAATCACAGATATCATAGCTATTGAAAATTGGGCTTGGTTCAAATAGCCAGCGCTCTTTCCAAAGGTCAAGGTTATTATTCCGATGGTAAGTCCTGTTGAAAAAAGCATAGTTGAAAAAGCAGGAGCTTCAGGAATCCATTTCTTGCAAAGGAGATAAGTGCCTAGGAATTTGGATAACATTTTCACTGCCAGCAGGCCCCAATATTAGCACCACGTTTTGCATTACAGCCGGTAATGAGATCATGAGCCCTGCCCTGATAAAAAATGCAGGCGATAGAAGAGAAAAAGTAACTGATCTCAGTTCAGGGAGAATATCCTGATAGCTATGAATGCTGTGCGAAAACACTAGCCCTAAAATAAAGGCTCCAAAGATGGCTTGCATTCTACCTGCATCTGCCAAAAAGGAGATGGCCAGCAATACGGCAAAAATAAACCTGAGTTCAATTTCTGCTGACCTCCTGCCGTAGTTATGCACAAGGTATTCCAGCAATTTGGGCAACGAGAAAACAATAAGGATTATGGTTAAAAAGAAAATAAGTGTGTATTTATTAAACTCGTGGGCGATTAGGTTAATTCCCAATAAAGTTAAAAGATCGTTCACAAAGACTGTCGCTAATATTAACTTGCTCATATGAGTTCCAAGAAAGCCCGTCTCCAATAGCAGTGTATAAACTACGGCAACTGCTGTTGCGGTCATGGCCAAGCCTATGGCAAGTATAGCCAGAAAAGATCAATCTGCAAAAGCCGTTAAAAAGAGCATCTCCGCAAAGAGCGGTACTATAAAAGCTACTGCTCCCAGGGTGAGGCTTTGTTTTTTCATTTTATCTCCCAACATTGAGAGATCAATTTCCGTTCCAGCCAGGAAGGTAAGCGTAAGACCTCCAAAAATACCCAGGAAATCGAGCCAGGACTCTATTCCTACTCCCAGAAAGTTTCCCAAAATTATTCCTGCAGTCACTTCTAAGATTGCGGAGGATAGGCCTGACCTTATTCCAACTACTCCAGCTAATACTACCACAAGCGCTATTAAAGCAGAAGAATAGAGATCTACCGGCAAGTATCTTCTCCTCTGAGACCTTCTTTGAGACCGCTATTTAGCAAGCACAGTTGGCTCAACTTAACCGCTCACATACATCAACGCTTTATCTACCTTTCTGTGCAAGGGACAGCTCTGTCTATTTGAATCATTCAGGTATCTTAAAGATTACTCCTCGAATTATGCTAAAAGGCACGAGGTAATGAAATTATAAGTTTTTGGTTGTTATCAATGAATCAAAGAGCTACCTATTGAATCCTTTGCTAGACGATATGATGAAAAGAGCCTTTTATGCCAACCTGCCAGCAGTAACGAATAAAAAAACCATAAGGCGTTCTAGCGCGTCGAAGTAATATACCATAACTTCTTACCTGTTATTAGGTGAAGATGCCCCATGAGGTTATTAATAGTTTCAAACCGTCTGCCTGTAAGCGTATTAGACGAGTGCACCCTGAAGCTTCAGGAGAGCGTAGGTGGCTTGGCCTCGGGGCTGAGGGCTTACCTCGATTCAGTCAAAGCGATTCCTGATTTTGATTACGTTTGGGTTGGCTGGCCCGGCACAACAGTAAAGAGCCAAAGGAAAGAGCAATTGAAGTCAGTGCTCCTCTCTGACTTCAAGGCATATCCTGTCTTTCTGTCTGAGATGCCTATGGAGAAGTTTTATCACGGCTTTTGCAATAGGACTATATGGCCTCTGTTCCATTATTTTCCGTCGTATGCTGTGTATGACGAGGACTATTGGATCAACTATAAACAGGTCAACGAGGAGTTCTGTAAAGAAATTCTGAAAATACTGGAGCCAGGAGACGTAGTCTGGATTCACGACTACCACCTGATGCTGCTTCCAAAAATGCTCAGGGATAAGGCTCCGGAGACGTCCATGGGTTTCTTCCTCCACATACCTTTTCCTTCCTACGAGATTTTCAGACTACTTCCTAGCAGGTGGCGCAAGGCAATCCTGGAAGGAATGCTTGGCGCTGATCTGATAGGATTCCATACACACGATTATACCCAGCACTTTGCCAAATGCATAGCACGCATAGCCGGACATGAGCATAACATGGGCAGGATCAATGTGGGAGATCACTTGGCGAGAGCCGATACCTTCCCCATGGGCATAGACTTCGATAAGTTTCAATCCGCCACAGAAAGCCCTGAGGTAGAAAGAGAGGTTGAAGAGATCAAGAGGAACCTAACAGACTGCAAGATCGTACTTTCCATAGACCGCCTGGATTACACAAAGGGCATTATAAATCGATTAAAGGGATATGAAGCCTTCCTGGAGAGATCGCCAGACTGGCAAGGAAAGGTTACTCTCATAGCAGTAGTTGTGCCCTCCAGGGTAAAGGTGGAGCATTACCAATATATGAAAAGGCAGATAGATGAGCTAGTTGGCAAGATAAACGGCAAGTTTGGAAAGGTCAATTGGACACCAATCCTGTACAGCTACAGGTACATACCCTTTGAGCAGCTTATTGCCCTCTACAAGACCAGCGACATTGCCCTCGTTACGCCCTTGAGAGACGGAATGAACCTCATAGCCAAAGAGTACATTGCTACCAAAACGGATGGAAGGGGGATATTAATCCTCAGCGAGATGGCCGGAGCCTCCAAGGCCATGGGTGAGGCTGTAATCATAAATCCAAGCAATGTAGAGGAGATTGCCGATGCCCTTGAAGAAGCTTTAGAGATGCCCGAGGAGGAGCAGATAAAGCGCAATAAGATCCTGAGAGCTAGGACCAAGAGCTACGATGTAGTGCAATGGGCTGAAGATTTTATAGATGAGATTTTTAAAGTGAAGAAAGATCAAGAGCATTTGAGCGCCCTGATCTTAGACCCATCGGCCTGCGAAGGCCTTAGGGAAGATTACTTAAGTGCGAGGAGGAGGCTGTTGCTTTTGGACTACGATGGCACCTTGGTCCCCTTCAGTAACGATCCTAAATCAGCAATCCCCGGAAAAGAACTCTTGGAAATCATAAAGGCTTTGTCTGAGGACCCAAGGAACGAATTAGTCCTCATCAGCGGTAGGGATAAGGCCGAGCTACAGAAGTGGTTTGGGAATCTGAACTTAAGCCTGGTAGCTGAGCACGGGGCCTGGATTAAGAGAAAGAAGGAAGACTGGTACCTATCCCATCGCCTTTCCGCCAGCTGGAAGTCAATGGTAATGCCGATTATGAGGCGGTATGCGGAAAGGCTCCCAGGAGCCTTTGTCGAGGAGAAAGAGTTTTCCCTGGTCTGGCACTACAGAGCTGCTGATCCAGAAATGGCTTCGGCCAAGGTTCACGAGATCGTAGACGATCTAGTGAACTTCACCGCAAACATAGATGTCCAGGTACTTCGGGGCAATAAGATCGTTGAGGCCAGAAGTGCTGGAATAAACAAAGGGACTGCTCTTGTACCCTGGATATCTAAGAGCGATTTTGACTTCATCCTGGCCATAGGGGACGACTCTACAGATGAGGATATGTTCAGGGTTCTACCTGAGATCGCCTACTCCCTGAAAGTAGGGAATTCCGAATCCTTTGCCAGATTCAGATTGAAAGATCAGAGCGACGTTTTAAAGCTGGTGGAAAAGCTGGCTATGATAGCTATGCTGCCTGAGACCCGCTAACTATAGCGATGCCTACGTTACCTTAACTGGGCGGGGCAAAGATTTTTGTTGGAAGATATCTGGAGGCCATTGCTATATTAGCACGAGAAGGAATAGAGTAAAATGTGGCTCTTTTTCGTTCCTATGCTCTTGTCGCTTTCCTCCGATTCCGCAGTAAGGCGATGTCTCAGGAAAATCAAACACATAAAAATTTTTAGAGAATCGATGATATACAAATGTAATTAAATTAAATATTGGTGCCAAGAAATTCTTGCGCACCCACTGTTATTCATGAAATGGTCTCTCAAACTGGCGCGGAGGGTTTATCGTTTGGCAAGGGAGCTTCATCGGAAGGTGCTTCGATCATAGGCATTTCACCCTCTGGTATTTCGTTGCCAGGCACGATGCTGACCTCCTCTTTTGGAGGGACCGGCTCCTCGGGCCAGTGCTTCGTAGCATCTAGAATATCGAAGTCGAACTTATGCTCGTCCTCATCCTCGATCATTTGGACGAAAAGCTCGTACTCTGGGAGTTCGCCATTCTCAATTGCCTCGTAGGGGTCGCGCCTGTGGTAGTCTGGGTTCCTTGAGGAGACATCTGAAGGCATATTCATATCCATAGTTCTGCTTATTAATGCCTTAATAGGCACGGTACAGGAGTATTCAGCACAACGCAGTGCTGAGGCTCTGCAAATGGCTCTAGCCATAGGGATGAGGCGAATGGCAAAGCGTAATGTTATAATACGCCGCCTAGTGGCCGTGGAATCTTCAGGGCCTCACATTTCTTGGCTTGGTTGGCATGATAGATCCTCTGCGCCCGTAGGCCAAGGCGGCCGTAACCTCCTGCAGGAAGGCAGGCATTCAGGTCGCCATGGTCACAGGAGACCATCCCGTTACTGCTCTGGCCATTGCCCGCGATCTGGGGATGGCGGATAGCATGGATTAGGTGCTCATTGGCTCCGATCTCCGGAAGGCTGAGCAGGAAGGCACTGGAGCCATAGATGCTCTAGCCTCTAAAGGTCGGGTCTTTGCCAGGGTTGAACCCAGGCAAAAGTCGCTTATCGTCGAGTCCCTGGTTCGTCTGGGCCAAACAGTAGCCATCACAGGGGATGGTGCGAATGATACACCTGCTTTGAAGGCCGCTCATGTCGGCGTGGCCATGGGCAAAGGTGGAACGGATATCGCCAGGGAGAGCGCAGAACTCATATTAACCGATGACAACTTTGTATCCATTGTTGCAGGCGTAGAGAAAGGTCGGATAGTCTACAGCAATGTTCGCAAAGTGATATTCCTTCTGATATCAACTGAGGCTGCAGAGGTTGTGCTCTTCCTCCTGGAGATCTATAAAGCAGCTAAAAGAGCGAACATTAAGGAAAGGTTATAGCAGCCATCTATGTTGGTGGATAGTGTAACAGGTAATTTTGCATGGATGAGCAATCACCTGAAAGTTACTGCAATTCCCTTATGGACCAGTGCCGAGGTAATTTGGCGTTATTGTAACTATAGCCGAAAGAGAGTAACTATTGTCCACTTCAGGATCGAATATATTCTCAAAATATTTCCGTGCCCAATTTATGGTTCAGATGTGGTGGTTATTCTCCGGCCTTTAACTACCGCTATGGCATCTTTTCTTTTATTGAGCCTAGATTTTATTCTTTTGATAGTTATACTTATGGCCTCATTACCCACCACCAATGTCTGATAATACGATCCAGTCCAATTCACCAAGCCTATTATCCATGACATCCCGATTACTATTCAGGGGTATGTCCATGGAGGGGGGGACCGCAGCTCCTGCTGTAACCTGCCCTTGTTCGAAGGGATCATCGTGTCTTTATTGGCCAATCAAGGCATATTGTCCAGCGTATCCCGTCATTGATAGTTACGCTACGGTCCTATCCTATTTTTGAGCTTTTAGGTATTTACCCTTTTTGCCATAAATTTACCATGAAATTAGTACAAAATTTTGGATAAATGTTGCTATATGATTGAAGATACCAAAATAAAGAAAATTATTCGTAAATGGATATCAATAATATATGAATTTAGTGATCTTTTTTGGCCAGATATTGGCCATTGATTAGTTTCAAAGGTCCTTTTTTGTTCTGATATCATTATACATTAATCTTAGCTAGAGGCTGACCCTGATAGCTACATGGATATCATTCTTATATCAAGCAAGCTTATCCATCGCTTGGAGACCTCAATAGTATCTTCCCGTCAGTATCCACCTCGGCTTATTTGATCAGGCTATGCGCGAGGGCTCTGTGAACCTGGCCTCTTGCCCATGGCGCAAGGGCTACCTCATGAGAAAGCCTCAAGCGTATCCTGGATCCTCTGCGCTCTTGGACTTCTCGACTCCGAAGACCTTTATATTTTATTTAGATCCTGGGATGATGTACGGGTCGGGCTACAACTACAGCTTCGGTCCAGGAATGAAGGGTTATGGAGAGAGATCGGGCGGACCTACTTACGGACAGGGTGCAGCCAGAGGGCTGGCCGAAGATTTCCTGGCAGGCTACCTGCCTGGGGCGCGAGTCCTGGAATCATAGACCCTTCCAGGATACTACACATTCGACTTCGGGCGAGATGAGGTAGAGGGGATGCTGAGCTGAACGCCTATGGCAGCAGATCTGGGTATACATGCAGCACAGCCTTTCCTGGCAATATCCAAGACACCTCACATGAACTGACTGAGCAGCCGGAATGCAATGCCGCCAAGCAATATCGCAAATACAACCTCAAATACCGTTATGGCCGACGCCTTCTTCCAGCCGAACTCCTGGCCTAGGCAGAGGATCACGGCCAGGCAGGGGATGTAAATCATCGTCACCAGCGCCAGGACTATCAGCTGCACAGGAGACATGACAGATGCAAAGTCCGTGGTCTGGAATATGACTGCAAGCATCAGTATCGTCAGCTCCTTTCTCACGACGCCGAAGATGAGGAGAATGCCAACAGCTGCAGGCAACCCCAGCCAGCCGACCGTAACGACGCTCAGGGCATCATTGATTGGGTCCAGGCCGCTGGCAGCGTAAACTGCCTGGAGCACAGCGCTTCCGATGATGTATGCAGGGAAAACTATCCACAGGAGCGATTTGGTTCTGGCCCATGTCTGCTTGAGCACAACCTTTGCAGAAGGCACATGATAGCTTGGCATCTCCATGATGAGGCCGACGGACTCTCCAGGAACGGCTTTGAAGGCGATCCTTCCCAGAAGGATGATGAGAGCTATGTCGAATACGTAGAGCGCCAGGGCCCACCAGATGTTTACAAAGGCTGCCACCAGCCCCAGGATCACCACGGTTCTCGCGGTGCACGGCACTAAAGTGACTAGAAATGCTGCCACGTACTTTTGCTTGGGAGTCTCCATTATTCTGCAGGAGAAGCAGGCAGGCACGTTGCATCCATACCCCAGGATCAGGGGAATTATCGCCTTTCCGTGAAGCCCCAGCTTATGCATCCCCCGATCAAGCATGACTGATATCCGGGTTAAGTAGCCTGAGTCCTCGATCACTGCCAGTATGATGTAGAAGGGCAGCACATACGGGATGACGAGGGTTACACCTGCAACAAAGCCGGCGAACGCTCCGTTCCAGAGGATATCTGCCAGAGGACCTGAAACTACAGGGTCAACCTGCTCGATAGAGCTTAGCGCACTTACCAGCAGCTCTGAGATCCTGGTCCCAATGATGAATGTCCACACCAGGAGCCCGCCGATGACGCCGATGATTGCGAAATAGCCCAGGACCGGGTGCAAAGCGATACTGTCAAGCCTGTCGGTCAGCGTTCGCCCTTTTGTGCGAATCATCTGGACTTTTCTTGCAACCTCGTCTGCGATGTGATATCTCTCAGCGCTTATAATTACGCTGCAAGGCTCTCCGTGAATTTTTTCAAGCTCTCCTCCCAGAGTTTCTGCAGCACGAATGATCGCCCCGTCGATATCGATTCCTTCGACGATCTTCATGATCTCCTCATCCCTTTCGAGGAGCTTTATGGCTACCCATCTCCGTGGATAATCGATCTCAATTCTATCGAGCAGGGATGTGAGCTTCTCTATCCTTTGCTCTACCTCTTTTCCATACTTGATCTCTGGAGGGATTCTTCTCTCCAAAGCGAGCTTTTCGACCTGCTCAGTCAGCTTGGAGATGCCCTTTCCCTTTATGGCAACCGTGGGGACGACAGGAACGCCCAGAGCCCCTTCGAGCTTCTTGATGTCTATGGATATC
>Ga0074195_1002498_pt1 | contig 20351 bp, 23 predicted proteins | sample EPASupsiteHSE623_FD_64525 | JGI IMG/M metagenome (GOLD analysis project Ga0074195, IMG submission 64525) | Bioremediated contaminated groundwater from EPA Superfund site, New Mexico - Sample HSE6-23 | ecosystem: Environmental > Aquatic > Deep subsurface > Groundwater > Contaminated ...
TAAAAGCCGAATTCACTTTTTTTGCCATATTTTTTTATTATTGGTTAATCCGTTAACCTTTTATAGATATATATCACAAAACTGTCCACAATGGAACAAGCCCGCGCGTTGCCGGCTTTAAACCGGTTATGTCGAGCGGAACAATATGGGCAGTCCGGTGCCGGTGTTTTTGTTCGGTTATTTTGATATAATTCAATGGAAGATATATTTTTTACGTAATCATCCGGATGGAAAATAAGAGCATGTAAATGAACGGAACTGATCAAAAAAGCTTAGAGGGAAACATAAACAAAATTTGCTGGATGACTTTTTTGGACGGGATGTGGTTTCCCGGAGCGGTTTTTGTTATTTTTCTTTTGGATAACGGCATGAACTTGGCCCAGGTCGGCCTGATTCTTAGCGCCAACGCGATCATGCCGTTTTTGTTTGATATTCCCTCGAGCATCTGGGCGGACCGGTATTCCCGGAAGTCCATGCTGATTTTAATGAGCGCGGCCTATCTGCTGCAAAACGCGATTTACACCTTCGCCCATTCTTTTGATATGCTTTTTGTCGCCACTTGCTTTAATGGTATCGGTACCGCGCTTTCGCTGGGAATAACCGGCGCGTTCGTCTATGACACCCTGATTTCCGTCGGGAAGGAAGGGCGGTATGAAAAAATCCAGTCCAAAATTACGGCGTACCGCTATGCCGGAGCGCTTCTGGCTTCTGTCGGCGGATTTATCTATCTCGCAAATCCGAGAGCGGTGTTTTTGCTGGCGGCAATCGTTACCACGGCCAGTTTGTTTATCGCTTTTGCGCTCAAAGAACCTTTTCGGGGAAAAAGCATCAGCAAGCCCTTGGGCCACATCAAAGAAGGCCTAGCGTTTCTTTTCAAACATAAAATTATCTGGCATCTGGTCGTTACCTTTTCTTTGATGGCCGGAATTTGCGAACTTCTGTTTAATTTCTACCAGCCCGTGATGAAATCCGCCGGAATTCCGCTGGCCTATTTCGGGATCATATATTTTTTTGCCAATTCTTTCAGCTTCCTGGGGGCGGTTGCCTATCCCAAACTGCGCGAGCATATCGATTGGCGAAAAATCATGCTCCTGTATCTTCTCGTGACTTTATTCGCAACGTCTTCGTTTGCGACCGGTTCGCAATTTTTGATTGTCGCCGCGATCGCCGTTGCGTCGGTTTCCCTGGGCATGCAGGGCATTTTTATCGGCAATGTCATAAACAAGATTGTTCCGTCGTCGCATCGCGCCGTTGCCTTGAGCATTCAGACCCAGATGCATTTGATTTTTAACTTTATTCTTCTTGTGGCCGTGAGCGGGATTTCCGAAAAGTTTTCAATCAGCGCCGGGATGCTTCTTGTTTCGGTTATCGTCATTATCGCGTCAGCCGCATTTTTGAAATTGACCGGCAAAAGAATTGCCGCGGTTGAAAATTCCGGAATTTGAATTTTTTTTGGCAAAATAAGACCAAAATCATGGAAAATATCGTAAACGCAATTATTTTGAAAGATAATAAAATCCTTGCCGTTAAAAGAAAGACCGAACCTTGGCCGGGTATGTTTGGTTTGCCGGGCGGACACATTGAAAAAAACGAAAATGGAGTGGAGTCTCTAAAAAGGGAATTAAAGGAAGAAACGGGTTTTGAAATCGAAATTAACAGTTCGGGGTTACTCGGAAGCGGGAATATAAAATATAAATCAAGGGAATTTAATATTGTATTTTACAAAGCCAAAATCAGCGGCGGAAAAGAAAAATTGCAGAAAGAAGAAATCGAAGAAATAAAATGGCTCGGTTTCGACGAGTTTTCCAAAAATCTCAAAGAATCCGGATTCACAGCCGCCGAATTTAAAATAATTTCTGATGCAATAATTGCCGCCCGTCGGTAGTTTTATATATCATTAACCTATGGTCGAAAAAATAGTAAGCAAAACTGAAGAATTCTTGGCGCGCGAGTTTGAAAAAAATCCGCATTACAGTTTCAACGACGGAACGGTGATGCGCGACCACAGCTTGAAGGTGCGGGACATCGCGCTTCAAATCGCCGCGGATTTGCCTTGCGACAAAACGGTTGTTGCCGTTTGCGCGCTTTTGCACGATATCGGAAAGACATTCAGGGCGGACGCGGAAACGCTTCACAAGCGCCACGAGGAATTCAACTGGCGGGTGAGCGAGACGTTTTTGAATTCGCTGGATTTGCCAAAGGAGCAGCTGGAAAAAATCAAAGCAATAATTTCCCATGCCAGCGATTCCGTCGAAATGAAAATCATCGAAGATGCCGACGCGTTGGCGTTGTATGCCGACAAAAGGTTGTACATGCTTTATATCCGGTGGGCGAAGGACAATAATCTTGGCGATGCCGCGCGCAGGAAAATCGATAAATTTTCGAAACTGAATTTCGCGGCCAGCAAAGAAATCGGCGAGGCCTGGTTCGAGCAGATGAAAAAAGACTGGGCGCTTTAAGTTGTTGCTTCTGCATATTGACAAAACTCGGGAAAATATTAGATTTACAGCAATAAGATTGGAGAGAGGTTGATAACCAATGAGTGAAGGGTATTATGAAAGCACCTTGAGAACAGAAGAAGCGCTAAAGGAAGCCTTGAAAATAATAGACAGGCGGATTAGCCATCATTCGATCCCGCTTTATTTTGGGATTATGGCGGCAGGGACTGACGACGAACAACTTCTCAAAAAAGCCAAAACGGTATTCACGGCGGCTTTAAGGGGAATGTATCTATATGATCGCTACCATGAAACCGGGGAAAATATTTTCCTTGCAGCCGCTGAAGCGCAGATGGAAATCGTTTACGGGGAAATGCAGCCGAAACAAGCCATAGAACTTCGAATGCTTTGGGAGGATCTATTGAAATTCTTCGATTTTGAAGTGGAGATTCGCGAAAAACAACACATAAAAAAACAATTCTCCCGGAAAGAAATTGACCGTTATATGGAATTAAAATCGTCCGATGCATATTTTTATGCCCGGATCGTCGAATTTCTTGTCGGTGTTGATTTGCGGCAGATTTGCTATGTGAATATGAGGTTGCTTGATATCCTGAACGATTTTATTGAGTACGAAAAAGATTACAGAGAGGAGGAGCCGAACCTGATCATAATGATGTTGTTAAGTTTCGGGCGCGAGCAAATACCTCAAAATTACAGCGCGGCGCTGCGGGTTATGAAAAATCTCGGGGTGATTTCCGAGATTAAAGAAATGGTTGACGCCGAGGTTGGCTCAATCGCCGGTGTTGATCTCGGGAGGTTTAATTTGGCGCTATATCCGGCGCTAATAAAAGCCGACTGGATATATCACCTGATGAATTTGCCAAGCAAACAGCAAATACCCTCGCCATATTGAGTAGATATCGGCAGGTCGCGTTTTTAAAAAATTATGTGGATACGCCCGCAAGGAAACGGCCATTTTTTTAATAATTTGATTTAAACTATTTAGAATATTGAATGGGTAGGTTATTTTCTTCGTTTTTATTATAGTCTTTAAGCGCTATGTTATTATTAATCAATAATCAAATAACATGATTTTAAAAAATTTATCGGGAGATAAAAAAATTTTGCTGGTAGTTTTTGTTTTAGTTTTGCTTGCCGGTACCGTTTTTCTGGTTTGGAAAAATCATTCCAGCAAACCGGAGGTTAAAACGGTTCCGTCTGATTCGGAGAGCCGCGATTTGGAGCCGCAAGATTTGTGCGGAGGCGGGGTTTGCTCTTTGGAATCAGGTTTGGCGTCCGGATTCAGAAACGAGCAAATCGGAAAAGCGATCACGGAATATGTTTTGGCGCAAAAAAATTTCAGCTGGAAAACCGATAGCGAAAGCTTTAATTTTTGCGCGGTTAAAAATCTCCAGCCGGAGAATGAACTTTTTCCGTATTATGTCTGGCTTTATTGCGCCGAATACGGCATGGAAGGCGGAAAATTGACATTGCTGAGCGGAACATCTTTGCCCGCGAAAATTGATTATCCCAATGAATTGTCTTTTTTCGATCTGAGCAAATTTTCCCACGAAGTTGCCCGGGACGGCTCATTTAACGGTCCGGATATTGCGCGGATTTTTCCCGAAAGCGTCCGGAACCGGTTTTCCGAATTCGACCGCGCCGGCACGGTTAAAAAAATGGAAGCGGCGGCCCTTGCCGCGATTGCGTCCTGGGAATCGGCAAAACAGGCGGTGAGCGAATGCCGGGCGGCAAAAATTTTCCAGGCGCACAGCAGGAACGTATCCTTGGAGCTTAAAGACGGGAGCAAGCTGTCCGCGGTTGAACCGGAAATCGACCGGATAATCGCGATTGTTGACGGCGCAAAAGCAAAATGCGGCGATATTTCGATCGCGACCGAATAGCTTTTCAGAGTTGAAATACATTTGGAAAATATATTTTTTATTGGTATTATCAAGCATATATAAAAAACATGGAAACAAACAATATGAACGCGGAAGCCGGGCATCCGGCGGCGCCCAATAAAATCGGGAAAGTCAAAGGAGGCTATCTGGTCGTGACGGAAAGCTTCAAGCTGCTGGGAAAGAATAAGTCGATAATGATGTTTCCATTTTTTTCAATGGTCGTTGAACTGATTGTCGTCGCGACGGCTTTATTGGTTTTTTTCATGGTTTTTGGTTTCAGCAAAGAAACATTTGACCGGATCGGCAGCCAAAATCCATCGCCGATCGAATATTTATGTTTGTTTGCTTTTTACATTTTGTCGGTTTTTATCGCGTCGTTTTTTCAGGCGGGTCTGGTCGCGGTTGTCAGCGGCCAAATTAACGGGAAAAAACTCAGCTTTGGCGAAGGGATGGAAATCGCTTCGCAACGCGCCTGGAAAATTTTCTATTGGTCTTTCATCGCGGCAACGGTCGGAGTGGTGTTGCAAATTATTGCCGACCGGCTTAAATTCCTGGGACGGCTGGCGGCCAATATCATTGGTTTTGCTTGGGATATCGCCACCTTTTTCATCGTGCCGGTGCTGGTTTTGGAAAATGAGACGGTGGGAAGCTCGATCAAGCGTTCGGGAATGATTTTTAAGAACAAGTGGGGACAGACGTTGATCGCGAATTTTTCCACGGGTTTGTTTTTCGGATTCCTGCTGGTTTTGGGCGTGGTTGCTTTTTTCGCCGCTATTATTTTTGGCATGGCGGTTCCCGGGCTCGTGATTTCAATGGCGGTCGGATTGCTGGTTTACGTGCTGGCAATAATGGTTCTGTCATCGACAATCGAAGGAATTTACCGCGTGGTTCTCTATGAATATGCCGCGCATGAAAAATTGCCGGAATCATTCAACCGCGAACTGGTCGTGAACGCGATTAAAAACGGGAAATAACGCATATTCGCCGCGCCGGTCCGGGTTCCGGTTTTGTTTTCCGGCGAGTTGCTCACAAGCCGAACGCTTTGATTTCATGAATAATATCAATAAGACATTTTTGGGATTCGCCGCTTTGATCGCAATCTGCGGGATGATCGTCGCGGTGATGACGTCTTGGAATTATTTTTTAAAAGAAAACAATTCCCTGCTCGAAAAAGAAATCGCGCAAACCACGGGCGGTTTTGTCGCATCCACAAAAATACTCAATAGCGACATCAAAGACCTTAACGCGACCGTCGACATGACAAAAGCGGAATTGGAAACGACGACGCTGGATCTTGGCAATACCCGGGACGAGCTGGCGACGACGACAATGGCGCTCTATGAATGCGAAACGAATTATAATTTTGAAAAAAACCGGATGGACAGTTTCGGATCGCAAATAAACGATATCGCGGGCACGGTTAACGTTTTGGAAAAATTAAAGAAAACCGACAAAGAATTGCTGAAGAAATACTCCAAAATCTATTTTTTGAATGAAAATTATATTCCCGAATCGTTCGCCAAAATCGACCCTGCCTATACTTTCAATCCCAAGGAAGATTATTTGATCCATTCGAAAATCGCGCCTTCCCTGGAAGTTTTGCTAGCAACCGCCAAAGCCGACAATATCGATCTTAAAATAATTTCGGCCTACCGGTCTTTCGGCGCCCAGAGCAGTTTAAAATCGTCTTACAAGGTGATTTACGGCACGGGAGCCAATAAATTCTCGGCCGACCAGGGATATTCCGAACACCAGCTGGGCACGACCGTGGATTTCACCACGCCGGAAGCCGGCGCCGGTTTCACTGATTTTGAAAAAACCGCGGCTTACCAATGGCTGCTGGATAACGCCTATACGTATGGATTCATTCTTTCCTATCCGCAGGACAATAAATATTACCAGTTCGAGCCGTGGCACTGGAGGTACGCGGGGAAGGCTTTGGCCAAAAAACTTCACGACGACGGCAAAAATTTTTACGACCTTGATCAGCGCGAGATCGATCAATATCTGGTGTCTTTCTTTGATTGACGATCGCGGTTCCTCAATCGCAAAAAATCGCCAATGGAGCGATTTTTTTGTAGAATAAAAGCAAGCTTAAAAACAAAAAATATGGAAATAAAAGAATTGTTGAATACGGGCCGGGAAATTTGGGGAAACGAAAAACTGTCTCTTTCCCAGATTATCGTCAGGCTGGGCAAGATTTTTGGCGACATTTGCCGCTGGGAAAGGGGTGCTCAAAAGGACGAAAATTCGCGCAGCGACGCCGAACTCAAAAAAGAACTGGGCAACTTGATTTTTACAACCATTTTATGGTGCGATGAACTGGGTTATGACCCGGAAGAATGCATCAATCTCGCGGTTGATTGCCAGAAAAACTTTAAAAAACAGCGTTAAACCGATTCTTGGTTGATTCGCGGGACGAAAAGGGGTAGATTGGTATAGCAAGGAGGCGCATCATGGAAATCACAGGGTATTTGCCATCCGGTATGATTGACCGGCTTAGGGCGATGCAACAGGGGCATGCAGGGGAAAATGTTGCCGGAATTTCGGTCCGGGGCAAAATTTTTTGGTTAAAACCAGCAAAGAAGCATGCGGTTCGGGTAAATTTGGCCATTGAACAGTCCGGAGCCGAATTTAAAAGAAACGGCCTGTTTATCGATTCAAATTTATCCGGGTGGCTTCGGATCGGCGGTGATTCGGCAACGTTTACGATTTGCGGTGAAATGCTGAAACAAGCTCCTGCCGCAGGTCTTGATAAATGCCGGATTACCGTCGAGTGGAGATAGTTTTGCGGGTGCGCAGGCATCGTCTTTTTTGGACGGTGCATTTATTTTTCATTGCCGGCTGCGGCCGAAAAACGATTGGCTAGGGAACTTGCTTTGCTTTTTGGCTGTAAATGGGGCATACTGCCTAATAACTAAAATAAAAACATATGGGAGATTTCAGACAAGGAGGAGGAAAGCGTTTCGGCAGCCGGCCGAATTTTTTCAATAAAGGCCGGTCGGATTTCGACAGCCGGGACCGGGGTCCGGTTACCATGCACCGAACAACTTGCGCCAAATGCGGCAATCCTTGCGAGGTGCCTTTCCGGCCGGTTGAGGGCCGGCCATTGTATTGCAAAGATTGTTTCCAGGGCAAGAAGGCTGATCTGGATAACCGGGGAGGCGACAGATTTCCTCAAAAAAGTTTTGACCGCCGGCCTTTCACGAAACCCGATTTCAGGAACAATGAAGGCGGTGAGAATAACAGCGGGGTAAAAAAACAGCTGGAAATATTGAATTTGAAAATGGACAGACTTATTAAGGCGGTGGAATCAATGGCGAGCATCAAACCGGCGGCAGCCGAAGGGGAGCCAAGGGAAACCGTTGAAGAGGCGGCAAAGGAAGAGATCGCGCCGGTTGTCGGAGAGGTATCCAAAAAAAATAAAAGAAAGATTTTCAAAAAAGGCAAAAGAAAATAATTTTCGATCGCGAAAGATCGTCGTGCCGGCGATTTTTTGTGCGGTATGAACACTTTTAAAATATTTGGCATGAAAATAAATTACATTTATCCGGGAACTTTTTGTCCGCCTCATTTCGGCCATGTCGCGCTTGCCAAAGAAGCCGCCGCGGTTTTCGGCCACGTCGCAGTTATCTGTTCGACAAACCCGGTTAAAGAGGAAAAAATTATTTTCACGCCCGACGAATGCCGCCAAATGTGGCAAACATACGGCCTTGGCGAAAATATCGAAGTGGTTACGCTGGAAGAATTTTTGAAAACGCGCGATCCGCGCGATTTGGTCGTCATGATCCGCGGCATTCGCGATAACAACGATATCATTTTTGAAAACGACGTGATGATTTATAATCGCGACAATTTCGGCGTCAATCATTACCACTACATCATCGGCGCGAAAGAATTCCGCGGCTTTTCCTCGTCGCTGGCCCGCCGCGCGGCGAAAAGCGGCGACTGGGGAAAGCTTAACGAGCTGGTTAATCCGCAAGTTGCCGCGAAGATGAAGGAAAAATTCGGCGCTTCCAATCGCTAAGTTTTTTCTCCTGGGGTCAGGTTAACGGCGAAAAACTTGGCAAAAAACGATTAATGGTCTATAATGGGCAAACGAGGATGATAAAGCAAAAAAATAGTCGATTTTCCCGTTGTTATTCACATCGCACGATGAATTTCATCGGCGGTGGGAATCATTGAAATCAATGTTTGATTTCAATATTAAATAAAACTAACAATAAAATGGAAGGTACAATCAAGACACTCACGGAGAGAGGATTCGGCTTCATTTCCCGCGAAGGGGAGGCCAAGGATCTTTTTTTCCACTCAAAGGAATTGAAAGGCGTCACTTACGATGAATTGAAAGTCGGCGATACCGTCACTTTCGAAGTCATCAATGGCGAAAAAGGCCCTGCGGCGGTGAACGTTTCCCGCATCTAATCAGCAGGATTGAAAAACGCCCCGAATTTTTCGGGGCGTTTTTTTATTGCCGGTTCGTGCTTTTCCGGTGGCGCCATTGCTTTTCCCGGGTTTATGATGTATTGTAAAACCACTCGAGTTTTGAACACAAATAAGCACACAATAGGTGCCGTCGCTTTGGCGGTTGGATATTAATATTTGCAACTCACACGACCAGAAGTCGTTTTTTGTTTAAGCGGGCGCGTTTTTGCACGGCGGGCTCGAAAAATAATATGACTCAACAAGAATTCTTATTGGATCATAACAAGCTGTCTCCCTTGAATTTGCGGGCGACCGCGGCGCTGCTTGTCCGTTTCAGAGCGGAAAAGCCGTTGCTTTTCGAGGGCGAAAACTGGTCCTTGGACAAACTCCGCCGGCCGTTCATAATGTGGCTGACGTCATTGCCGGTGCGAAAAAAAATAAGCTAAAATCCGCGGAATCACAATCCGCTTTAAAAAAATATATGAAAAATTCACACAACCCGAATAAAAACAAAAACAAAACCGCGCACCGCCGCTTCCTGAAAAAGCACCGCAATAAAAAATAAAAGAGTTGTTTTTAGATGACTGTATGTTTTTAAAAAACGCCTTGAGGCGTTTTTTTGCGGCGATAGCCGGGTTTCTATATTAAAAAAGTTTCCCCGAGAGATGTTCACGGAGAACGGGGGGCCTTAGCTAAGTCGTTGCAGATTTCCCTAAGCAGGCGCTGGATGTCCAAGGGAGATCCTTTCGATAGCAGCATGCCATTTTTATCGACAATCGCGATTTCGGACAAGCCTGCGATCACTATGTGGATTTCGCCTTGTTTTGCAATTATTTTCAGAAACACGAAGTTTCTGGCATCGGCCCAACTGTTGAGCGGGGCGTCGCCCGGCAGTTTTTTGTCGGCGAGCCAGCTTATTATATTGTCGCGGACCGCCCTTTGGGGGTGCATTCGCGCTGCCGGAGATTCGTAAAGGATTTTATCACTCGGGTCTTTGATCGCGCAAAAATATCCTTTTCCTTCGCTCCGGAATGAGGCGCTGGTGCCTTGTTTTTCGTAGGTGGCCAGCATCGCAAGAAAATCCGCAAGCGATATGTGGCTAAAAGAACTGTTTTCCGTTATTTCTCCTCCCTTACTTTTTTAACAATAAAATAATAATGTCAAACGCGCCGTATGTCAACGAGCTAGGGGATTTAAATATTGACTTTAGCGGTATATTATTATATAAATAACGAATAGAAAACCGATAAAGGGGGATAAAATGACTAAGGTTGCGGTTGAATCCGGAACTTGGGCTGATTATGTCGCCCAAGCTGAACTGGCGGCGAAAAAGGCGGCAGAAGCCGCTTTAAAAAGAGTTAAGGAGATATCGGACGATCCGGAGAAGCAGGATAAGCTCTTGTTAATGGTCGTTCAAAGGCTATTATTTTTAAAAGCCGGAGAAAAGGATGTAACAGAGGTTAACAATTTGGATAACTTTATGCATTCCAAAAAAATAACCAGCAATGTTGCAACCACGGCCAAAATCGCTCTGAAAGATGCTGCTAATGATAAGAGGCTCTTTAACCTAACAATTGGCCTAACGATTGAATTGATTGTCAAAGAGACCAATATTAACCAGAAGGCGGCTATTGCAAAACTGGTTAAGCCGCAATAGAGTGGCCAGAGCAATTGAGAGTTTACGTGAAAGGACGACTCGGTAATATCGGTCGTCCTCAATATTTAATTATTTATAAGTTTATCAAAAACGCCGCGCGGCGTTTTTTGGTTAATGAATGCTTAATTTAACAAATTATAAAATAATATATCGCGATAAATTCAGTTGGCACGATTACTTTTGACATTTTAAATTCCAATCCGGATCGTGTTCCCGAAATAAGGGAAAACAGGTAAAATGAAATCATATGATAAACAATTTTGTTAAGCTTGTTTCTGCGGTCGCGGTTTGCGAACTTGCCGGTATCATCGGCGCGGTTTTTACGGTTTCTTCGATTCCAACGTGGTACGCGCAACTGCCCAAACCGGCGCTGACTCCGCTCGCCTGGGTTTTCGGTCCGGCATGGACGCTGTTGTTCGCGTTAATGGGGATCGCGGCATATCTGGTTTTGGCCAAAAAGCGGGGGCGCAAGGAGACCGGGATCGCGCTTGGAATATTTTCCGTTCAGCTGGCGCTGAATATCCTGTGGTCGCTGATTTTTTTTGGGACGAGGAATCCCGGCGCGGCGTTCATTGAAATCATTTTTCTTTGGTTCGCGATTGCGGCAACGATCGTTGCGTTTGCCCGGGTTTCCGTTGCCGCCGCCTGGTTTTTGGCGCCTTATATCCTTTGGGTGAGTTTTGCCGGGTATCTTAACTACTCGATCTGGCGGCTGGCGGCATTGCCGGCGCCGGCAGCTTGCACCCAGGAAGCCAAGTTATGTCCTGACGGGTCGAGCGTGGGCCGCGCCGGGATTAATTGCGAGTTTGCTCCCTGCCCAACCCAGGCTTCATGTGCCGGTGAAACCTGCCCGGTTCCGGTCACAAACGATAATCTGAAAACTTTCACGGATAATAAGACCGGCATTTCATTTAAATACCCCGAAGACTTTGGCACCAAATATATTTCCACGGTTGACTGGCCGCCGACTGCGGCGGTGAGCCAGTCGATTTTTTCCTGCACCGAAGCCGGATCGGAGATCGCGCCTGCCGGCGCAACCCAAAAGAAAAAAATTGATAATCGCGAATATTGCGTTACCAGAGAAAGCGAGGGCGCGGCCGGAAGCGTTTATGCCCAATATGTCTATGCTTTTCCAGGAGATCAGGCCAGTTTGCCGCTGGCGGCGGACAAAACCATTATTCTGACTTTTTCGTTGCGGTTTGTGCAATGCGCCAATTATGACGATCCGCAAAAAACAGAGTGCGAAAACGAGAGGGCATCTTTCAGCCCCGATGGCGTTATTGATGAAGTCGCGCGAAGCTTAACTTTTGGCGGTGCAAGATAATGCCATCCGCAAATCTCGGACAAAAACCTTGAAGCGGGTTTTAATCAAAATTTAATTTTTTTCGAGTTATGATATCAATCTAAAGAGGAATCATCTCCCGGTTGCGCGATGGTTCTTCGAACGGGTTTTTGCTATAATTTAACAAATACGCTTGCGGTAATATATATACAAAAAATATGGATGAAACAAACTTGAACAAGTCCGCGGCCAAGGAAACCGCAAAAGATACTTTTTTGCATCTTTTGTCGGCGGCAATGATTTATTTGAGCGTTATCGGTTTTATCACTTTGTGGTGGCAGATAATTAATTTTTTGTTTCCCGACAAGCTCAACCCTCAGGGTTTCGGCAGCCAAATTTATAACACATTGATTTGGGGAACTTCGGCGCTGGTGGTCGCTTTCCCGGTGCATGTGCTGGTTTCATGGATAATCGGGCGCGACTTCAAGGTTAATCCGTTCAAGCGGGAGGCCCAGGTTCGCAAGTGGCTTTGGTATATAACTTTGTTCGTGTCGGCGCTGACAATCATTATCGATTTGGTGACGCTGATATTCAATTTTCTGAAGGGCGATCTGACGACGCAGTTTTTTCTGAAGCTTATCGTGGTGCTTATTGCCGCCGCCGCGGTTTTCGGATATTATCTCTGGGACTTGCGAAAACGCGACAAAACCACTGATTTGCCAAAAAAAATCGCCTGGATCACCGTTGGAGTTATTTTTGTCAGCATCGTCTACGGATTTTCCCTGGTCGGTTCTCCCGCCAAACAGAGAGATATCCGTTTTGACGAACAAAGAGTCGGCAATTTGCAGGAGATCCAGAATTATCTGGTAAATTATTGGCAGCAAAAAACCCAATTGCCGAAAACTTTGGGTGATTTGGCAACGGCGGGCTATGCCGTTCCCGCCGATCCGGAAACCAGCCGGCAATACGAATATTCGATTACCGGCGATATGTCTTTCAAATTGTGCGCGATTTTTAAGACCGCGGCGGCGCAAAATGCCGGCGCCGGCAGATACTCGTATTATTCGCAGCCGGGAGTTTCCATCATTCCTCAAAACTGGGAGCATCCCATTGGAAACGCCTGCTTTGTTTTCACGATCGATCCGGCGTTCTTCAAGCAGCCGGCGGGTTCAGTGCAAGTTGTTCCGGCAAAATGACCTGTGCTTGGTTTCGAACGGGCTTTTGCCCGTTTTTGTTTTAGATGTTTTTAATATTTTGTTAATAAATTGTTTGATATGATCCAATATTGCGATAACAATATAATATCCGCAGTCAAGGTATAAATAAACAACCATGAAAATACTAATCATTGAAGACGAGGAGAATTTGGCCAAGTTGTTGAAGATCGGATTGGAACGCGAAGGCTATGCGGTGGATTACGTGCTTGACGGCGATCAGGGCCAGCGCCGGATCGAAATGCACCATACCGATTACGACCTGGTAATTTGCGACCTGATGCTGCCGAAAAAAAACGGTTTGGAAATTTGTAAAAACGTTCGCCAATACAATATTTCGTTGCCGATTCTCGTGCTTACCGCCCGCGACAGCGTCGAAGACAAGGTGACTCTTCTGGACGCGGGTGCCGACGATTATATCGTCAAGCCGTTCCATTTCAATGAAGTTCTGGCGCGGATCCGCGCTTTGACGCGTCGTCCGGACAAGGTTTTGCCGGCGGTGCTGAAAGCCGGCGCGCTGACGCTTGACGCGGCGACGCGAAAAACCACCAACGCCGGCAAGGAAATGATCCTGACGCTGAAAGAATTCCGGTTGCTGGAATATTTCATGCGCCACCCGAACCAGGCGCTCAAACGAGAAGACATTATTGAAAACATATGGGATTTTGATTTTGATTCAATGTCGAATATTATCGATGTTTATATCAACCGCTTAAGGGAAAAGATCGGCGATAAAGACGCGCGGGTGATCGAAACCGTTCGCGGCGTGGGCTATATGCTCAAAGTTTGAAAATATTCAAGCGCATATGCGGAATACAAAACCCGCTTTCGCGGGTTTTGTATTCCAATAATTGCGCAATCTCACGGTTCCATGCGGATGGATCTTTTTTTCATTCCCGAAAGGGGAATGGAAATTGAAAAAGTCGATCCTTTGTTTTCTTCGCTTTGCACCGAAACCGAACCGCCACTTTGTTCGATCGCGCTTTTTGTCATATTCAATCCCAGGCCCAAGCCTTTTACTTCGCCCACGTTGTCGGCGCGGAACATCTTGGTGAACACCAGTCCGAGTTCGCTTTTGGGAATTCCCCGGCCGTTATCGGCTACCGAGGCAACCAAGCAGTTGTTGTCCCTGCGGATGGAAAAGGCTACCTGGCCGCCTTTCTGCGTGTATTTTATCGCGTTCGTCAAAAGATTTTCCAGCGCGATGTGCATGATTTTCCGGTCGATGTTTACTGCCGGCAGTTCCGGTTCAAAATCGGTTTTAAACCGGACATTTTTCGCCGCGGCTTGCGGCGCGATTTCTTTTGCCAGTCCGCGGGCGAAGTCAACGATATCGAGGGGTTCGGGGTTGATTTCGATCCGGCCCAGTTCGATCCGGGAAATATTCAGGAAAAGCTCGATCATGTCCGCCATTTTGTGAGTGGTGCTGCAAATTTCCTGCAGCTGGTCTTTGGCGATTTCGTCAATTTGCCCCACGTTGCCGTTAACCATCATTTCCGAAGCCATGCTTATCGTCGACAGCGGAGTCCGCAGCTGGTGCGCGGCCAAAGAAATGAATTCTGTTTTGGCCCGGTCGGTTTCTTTCGCTTCGGTCCGGTCGCGCACGACGCCAACAAGAAAAATAACTTCTTTTTTGCTGTTTAAAACCGGCGAGACGTACAGTTCAAAAATCATCTCGCGTCCGTTTTTTTTCTTGTTGGTGATTTCGACCATGAAACTCTTTTTGTCTTTTTTTACCATTTTCCACATCGTGTCGTAATGTTTTTGATTGGCGGCAACGCCCAGTATCCGCATTTTTTTGCCGATCACTTCGCCGGGTTTGTAACCCAGCAGATTTTCAATTGCTTTATTGATCGACAGGATAACTCCTTTCGAGTCGGCGGTAAAAATTATATCCGAGGCGTTTTCCACGGCCAATTGGAGATTCTCCAACTCGCGCACGGCTTTTTCAAGTTCCCGGGCGTGTTTTTTCAACGCGTTTTCCGCCGCCATTCTCTTTTCGTCGGCGTTTTTGCGATCAGTGATATCCTGCCCTTGGGCGACGGTGGCGATAACCGCTCCCGAATCGTTCAAAATATTCGCCGAGTTCCAAATGACGGTGCGGATTTCGCCATCGATCCGTTTGATCGGAATTTCAACAATTTCCCATCGTTTTCCGGCCAGCGTGCTCTTGATTAAATCCATCGATTTCTTTTTGCTGATTGCCGGAAAAAGAATTTCCAAGGATTTGTTCAGTACCCGATCCGATTTCAGGCCGGTCATCCGTTCAAATGCCCGGTTGAATTTCGTGATTTTAAAATTAGGGTCCCAGACGATGATCGGAGCATTGGCGTAATTCAAAAGGTTTTCGAGGTATTCGCCGGTTTGGCGTAATTTTTCCGCAGTTTTCGCGTGCGTCTTGCGCAAGCGCAGCGCGTAAACCCCAAACGCGGTGTCGTTGGCAAGTTGAGCCAGCAATTCAATTTCGTCGTCCGTAAACGAGTTTGCGTTTTTCGAATATATGGTTATCGCGCCCAAAATTTTTCCGCCGGCGTTCAAGGGAACGGCAAGGGATGACGCGTAGCCGCGTTTTATCGCTTCCTTGCACCAGGGGGCGAAACGCGGATCGGCGGTCATGTCGCGGCAAACATACGGTTTCTGGGTGCGGATGGCGGTTCCTGTCGGCCCGCGGCCCCGTTCACTGTCGTTCCAGGTCAGTTTCAAAGTTTCCAGGTATCCTTTTTCAAATCCGAACCAAGCTTCGGGTTTGACGGTCTTTTTTTCGTCATTTTGCGCAAATCCGATCCAGACCATTTTGTGGCCGCAATCGCGGACCACGATCCGGCAAACATCTTTGAGCAGTTCGTTTTCGTCTCTTGCGCGCAAAGTTGAGCGATTGACGCCGTTTAGCGCTTTCAGCGTACGGTTGAGCCGGTTTAGATTATTTTCCGCCTTTTTAATGGCGGTGATGTCTTTGGCCGCGGCCAGATAAAAATCTTTGTCTATCGGTGTTACGGTCGTCAAATAGTTTTTTCCCGTTCTTGAATCATAAGATTCGAAAGACCCGGTTTTTCCCGAGTTCATTATTTTACCGATGGGTTTGATGCTCCGGTCAGAGTAATCCTTGCCGAAAATTTCGCTGAAAGTTTTGCCGCGGATTTCTTCGATCGATTTGACGTTGGCTGCTTTTGCTATTTCCGGATTGCCTTCAACCAGTATTTTTTCGACAATCGCGCCTTTTTTGTTGCGGATAACTTTATAAATCGCCATCATTTCGCCGATATTTTCAAAAAGGCTTCGATACTTTTTTTCGCTTTCCCCCAGCTTCTCTTCGATCTGTTTGCGCGCGGTGATGTCTTTCGCGTAAATGCGAATGGCGTTATGTTTTTCCAGGACGCAAATATCTTCGGCGAAAGTCCGTCCTTCTGTTTCAATTTCATCATAGAAACACAGTTGGCCGAAATGATTTTTTGAAGAATTGGCGACGATGCTTTTGATTGGTTTTCGAAGAAAGGGGCCGGCGCCGTCCGCGGGATTGATTTTAGCCAGAATCTTTTTTGCCGTCGGATTCGCGTAAAGCACCTTTCCGCTGGCATTGATTTCGATGATCGGGTTGGGATTATTGCCGGGGAAGGATGCCAGATGCTCGATTTTTTCTTCGGAACGCTTTTGCCCGGTAATATCGGTAAAAATTGTGGCAAACTGATTTTTGGCGGGACTGTAAACGTAAACCGAAAAATGTTTTTTTAAAGTTTCATTATAATTTTCAAAATGCGCCGGTTTGCCCGTGAGAGCGGTTTGGATGTAGATTTTTTTGGCCGCCGGATCGATGGGGACGGGTATTTCGCTGCGCAATTTTCCGATTATCGCGCTTCGCGGCAGGCCGATGAATTTTTCGAAAGCCGGGTTTATTTCCAGAAAACGGCAATTCCGGGCCTTTCCGCTGGAATCGAAGACAAGTTCGCGAAGGGAAAAGCTTTCGGTCATCGCGGCGATCAGCAAACGGTAATTGGTTTTGTCCAAAAGCATATTTGCGCTGTCTCGCGGTTTGATTTCGCGCAAAAAAACGTCCTTGGATCCGTTTTGTTTGCGGATGCGTTGCGGGCGGTTTTTTTTCGGGCCGACAGCGGCACGTAGCATGTTTTTGTGTTAAGTATTTTTAATCTAGCCTCTTTCGCCGTTTGAATCAATAGGGAATCGGATTGGTGCCGGCTGAGCCGGGTGAATATTGACAAAATAATTGTTTCGTGATAAAGTCTAAATACAATATAACTTAAATTTCTCGTTAGTTTTTGTTTAGGTAATTCAAATTCCTATTCTCGTAAAGCTTCAGAGTTGCGGAACGGCAATCCGTGGAGTCCCGCGTATTCCAGCGGGGCAATAAGCTTCAAAAAACTGGCGATAATTGATTGGTCGCTTTTTTTGTTTTGCAAACGCAATCGAAAAGCTTAACAGACCTGAAGTTATGAACAAGAATTATGCAGACAAGAACACAAAGCAATAGTGGCTTTACCAGCTACTTTATGAAGGCGCGTCCGACAAGATTCGGCGCCAAGCCGCGCTTTAACGCTTCCCGTTTCAATAAACGGTCCGGCGGAGGACGCGGCAATAACTTTCGCGGCGCCAAGATCGATCCGGCAAAGTTCGTCAATAAGGCGATCGTTGCGCATGATACCGGTGTCGTCGCCGAAGCGAATTGCAAATTCAATGATTTTGAAATTGATGTGCAATTGAAAAAAAGGATTGCGGATAAGGGTTACGTGACCGCGACTCCGATCCAGTCAAAAGCGATTCCCCAGATTCTGAAAGGAATCGACGTGGTTGGCATTGCCGATACCGGCACGGGGAAAACCGCGGCATTTTTGGTGCCGCTGATAAACAAGATCATTAAAGATTCGCGCGCCAAGGTTTTGATCGTGGCGCCGACGCGCGAACTGGCGGCGCAGACCGATCAGGAATTCAAAAACCTGACCAAGGGATTGAAGATGTATTCGGTTTGCTGCGTTGGCGGCGCGAGCCTCAGCCGGCAAATGTCGGAATTGCGCTACCAAAACAATTTCATTATCGGCACCCCGGGCCGTTTGAAGGATTTGATTGACCGGGGCCGGATCAGGCTTGCCGAATTTTCGGCGGTCGTTCTGGACGAAGCCGATCGGATGCTTGATATGGGGTTCATTGCCGACATGAGATTTCTCATGGCGGGAATGCCGCAAAAACGCCAAACCCTGTTTTTCTCGGCGACGCTGTCGCCCGAGATCGAACGGCTGATCGGCGAATTTTTGCAGAACCCGGTGAAGATTTCCATTAAAACCCGCGCCACTTCGCAAAATGTGGAGCAGGATGTAGTGAAGCTTGCCGGCAGGAACAAAGTCGACGTCTTGCGCGAATTGCTGACCCAGGGAGAATTTGCCAAGGTGCTGGTATTCGGCCGCACCAAGCACGGCGTGGAAAACCTTTCCAAATCTTTATCCAGAAACGGTTTTAAGACCGAATCGATCCACGGCGACAAGAATTATTCGCGCCGCGTGAAAGCTCTGGAAATGTTCAAAAAGGATCAGATCCAGGTGCTGGTTGCCACCGATGTGGCCGCGCGCGGTTTGGATATCGGCGGCGTGACGCACGTGATCAACTACGACTTGCCGCAGACTTACGAGGATTACATTCATCGCATCGGCCGCACCGGCCGCGGAACTTCTTACGGCAAAGCGCTGACTTTTATCGACTAATCTTTGCAAGATGAAACAAAAAACAGGGGAAACCCTGTTTTTTTGCTGTTGAATTTCTGGCAAAACGACTAATATGTTAAAATCCAATCACATTACAGATAACCGACATATATATGAAAAGAATAGTTACAATATCGCATAATTTTTCCAAGGCGGTTTGGGCGACGCTGAGCGACCCGCAATTTCTCGAACTGACGGTTATCGCGGCGGGAGTCCTTTTCGTGGGCACGGTTTTTTATCATCACGCGGAAAGCTGGAGCTATGTCGATTCGTTTTATTTTTCCGTGACCACGCTGACAACCGTGGGCTATGGCGATTTGGTTCCGACGACCGATGTCGGCAAGCTGTTCACCGCCTTTTATATTCTGACCGGGGTCGGGATACTGCTTGGCCTTGTCAAAGCCGTGGCGACGCACACCCAGGAAAAAAGCCCGCTGAATAAATTTTTTGAAAGAAGGTCGCGCTAAGATATTTTCATTAATCGGCCGCGGCCATCCGCGAGGGCGGATATGCGATAATGCCTTTTGCGGTTCGCGCGGTCAAAAAACATGAAGGGTTTCATTGATTTTATCCGCGAACAAGGGGTGGTGGGCCTTGCGGTCGGATTTATCCTTGGCGGTGCGGTGTCGAAGGTGGTAACCGCGGTGATTACCGATATTGTCAACCCGTTGCTGGGCATTGTCCTGGGAGCAGCCGGCGGATTGAAAACCGCTTCGTTCGGTATCGGCTCGGCGCAGATTCTTTATGGCGATCTTATCAGCGCAATTATCGATTTCTTGGCGGTGGCCTTGGTGGTTTATTACGGATTAAAAGCAATCGGTTTGGATAAATTGGATAAGAAAAAAGAATAACGCGCAAAAATTTTAAAAATATATTTTCCGAATGTATTTCGACACTGCGGGGCGTTAATCCTGCAGATCGACCAAAGGGGGTACCCTTTGAAGATTACTTTCGCTTCGCTAAGGAATCCTCGAAATCTGTAACCCTGAGGCAAGACCTCAGGGAGTTACAGATTTTAAAAAATATGGATAAACAAACTGTTTCAAAATTAAGGCGCGACCTGGCATTGGCGCTGATGGCCGGAAAAATCAATGATACTTTGCGGCAACTAAAAAACATGCCGGTTGCTGATCTGGAAGCGCTTTCCGACGCGGAAACAAAAGGAATCGTCGACAGCTGCGGGCTCGATGAAATGTGCCAGCGCGACTTGGAGGCCGGTTTGGTGAAGCTTAATTTCTATGTTTGCGGCATTCTGATGCACCGGATTTTGGGGGAAAAATAAAACATGAACGCACAAAAGATTATTAAAGAATTTGAACGAAAATATCCCGCAAAAAAGATTTTGATAAATTCCGGAGAAATCGTTTGCGAAACCGATCCGGCGAAAAACCCGGGCGAGAGCGGCGCGGCGGTGGCGGTTATCGACAAAAGCGTGGCGCATTACCACAAGAAAACCGTTGAAACTTATAAAGTTATGAAAGGCGGGTTAACGGTTTTCAAAAATGGCACGGCCCACGAATTGCGCGAGGGCGATAAACTGACAGTTGATCCGGGCGAAATCCATTACGCGATCGGCAATGAAACCTGGGTTGAAGTTGTCGCGGCGCCGGGATGGACAATCGAAGATCATTTTTTTACCGGGCGGACGGTTTAATTTAAAATTTATTTGCGAATCGGAATTTGACTATTCGCAATTTTTTGATAATCATTAATTCAAATATCG
>Ga0074195_1002499_pt1 | contig 20349 bp, 12 predicted proteins | sample EPASupsiteHSE623_FD_64525 | JGI IMG/M metagenome (GOLD analysis project Ga0074195, IMG submission 64525) | Bioremediated contaminated groundwater from EPA Superfund site, New Mexico - Sample HSE6-23 | ecosystem: Environmental > Aquatic > Deep subsurface > Groundwater > Contaminated ...
GTATGGCTGAATATATCTTGCAAAACGCACAACCCCCGGAAACATAGACAATACCGGAGTGCCCTGATAAATGTCAAGATCGATGCCGTGATGAAAGTGTCCGTCGCGCCAGCCATAGGGTGAAGTTAAGTGTGCAATACCCGGCATAGTAAAATCGTTACTATCGTTTATAAGCGTAATAGTAAGTATACTGTCGTTCTCTATTAGTTCTTCGGGATACGGATTTGGGTCTGTTGTACTCCAAATGTTATCGTACAGATATGCCATAGGAAATGCCGATCTTCCGTCTTCAGGGACTATGATTGTAGTATCAATTTCGCCATTTAAACTGTCGCCGGAGATGTGAATGCCAGGAGAAGTAAATGCCCCGGTCTGATTGTAAAATACTACCATGCCTGCACAGAATAAAGTGATAATGCATATGCGCAATATCCGATATTTGTGAGTTTTGATCATGTCTTCTTTGTACTTTGTTTTTCAAAGCAAGCAAAATAAAATTTAATAACAAAGAAAAAATCTGAATTTTTTTGTTTAATGTTCAATTATTGTCTTTAACAATATGGAAAATACGGGCGTTAAAAAAGCGACCAGGTTCTAAATTCTGATTCCGATAATTGTTACGTCATCAATTTGTTTGTACCCGCCTTTCCATTCTTCAAAAGTGCTTTCAAGATTTTCTTTTTGGTCCTTCATGGTCATTTCAGAATTGGCTAAAAGCATTTCCTTGAACCTCTTAAGCATGAATTTTTTTCCTTTTTCTCCACCGAACTGATCCTGAAACCCGTCGCTTGCAAGGTAAATGCAGTCTCCTTTATTAAGTTGTATCTCGTGATTGGTGAAGGGTTTCATCTCCACATGTATGGCTACAGGTTGCGGGTCGGCTTTTATTTCTATCAGTTCCGAGTTGCGGGTTTCGTGTTTCGGGTCGACCTCATCCGGAACCCGAAACCCGGAACCTGGAACAATGTAGAGAGGATTATTCGCCCCCGCATATTGCAATACCATTGTTTCGGTGTTTATTGCGCAGAATACTATATCCATTCCATCTTTTTGTTCACCCATAACGCCTTTCTGCTTCAAAGCTTCGATAACGGAACTTCTTAGTTGATTCAATACTTCGCTTGCCTTTGTTACCTCTTTTTTACGTACAATTTCATTCAGGTACGATATCCCAAGCATACTCATAAAAGCCCCTGGTACTCCATGACCTGTGCAATCTGCCACGGTCAGTATCAGCATTTCGTTAATTCGGGTCGACCAGTAAAAGTCACCGCTTACAATGTCCTTGGGTTTGTACAGAACAAAATAATCATTTATTAAAGGATGTTGACTGGATAATTGAGTAATTTCTTCATGCGTGTTATTTCCCAGCAATACTCCAAGATCAGGTAACATTGCCTGTTGGATTTGTTGTGCATATGTTATACTATCGGTAATCTCTTTTTTCTGCCCTTCAATACGTTCCTTTTGTTTCGTGACAAGATCGCGTTGAGCTGATATTTCGTCTCGCTGAGCCCTGATTTCATCATTCTGCTGGTTTAGAATAATATTTGTTTCGTCAACAACCTGCTTCTGTTCTTCTATTATTCGTTTTTGTTTTCTTGTTATTCTCAATCGTTGGATTACAAATATTGTAAAAACTATTACAAGTATCAGTCCAACAATTATAAAGATAATGACAATTTTTTGTCTCTGACTTTTTTCTTTTTCTCTGAGGATCTCTGAATTTTGTAGTGCCTTTTCTTTACTTAGTTTTTCTATCTCCAATTGTTTCTTTTCAGCCTCAAATTTCTTTTCAGCATCAGCAAGAGCTCTGGTCTTATCCTGATTAAAAATGCTGTCGTTTATCTCTATGAAAATTTCTGCGAAATCGAGAGCTTCTTTTAGTTTCCCGGTCTTTTTATATGAAACCATAAGAATCTGAGAAATTGTTCTTTTAAGCGGAAGCGCCCCAATAGTATCTGCCAGTTCAAATCCCATTTCGCCATAATAAATTGATCTTGTGAGGTTGTTTTTTTTATCGGTTTCGTTTTTTGCTTCATCTGCTACCATTGTATATAGGTATGCAAGATTTCCATATGTGCTTGCAATTCCCGATTTATCATCAATCTCTATTAATGCATTAAGGGATTTGGTATGATATTCAAGTGCAGTTTTGTACTTTCCCTGAAGAACATAAATGTTAGCTAGATTGCCGTACGAGTGTGCTATTCCCTTAATATCGCTTAGCTCATTTCTTATCTTTAATGCCTTAAGAAAGTATTCTATTGATTTTTCATAGTTTTTGTCAGATTCATTCTCATTACCCTTTTTTTTGGCAATGGTACCAAGATCACTGTATACATTCCCGAGATTGTTAAGGGCATCAGAAGCAGAAAGATAGTCTCCAATCTCTTCGGATAAATCAAGGGATTTCTGATAGTATTCTATTGATTTTTCATTGTTGCCGTGATCTTTGTGTAGAATCCCAATATTATTATAACTCTGTGCAATTCCTCTTTTATCGCCCAGTTCTTCTTTTATCTTAAGTGACTTTAAATAAAATTCCAGAGCTTTATCATAATTGCCCATATCACTATAGATAATCCCAATATTATTATAGTTCCTTGCTATTCCAACTTTATCTCCGATCTTTTCGAGTTCTGCCTGAGATTTAAAATAGGCTTCCAGTGAGTTCTGCAGTTTTCCTAATTCACCATAAATTATTCCAATGTTGGTATAACAGTTCGACACACCCCTTATGTCATCCAATTCCAGGAAAATGTCTTTTGCCTTGTTATAGTATTCCATTGCAAGCGTGTAGTTGCCCTGATCCATTACAACAATTCCCATGTACATTATTGACTTGCCTTTGAATCTGGCAAATTTTTTTGTTATTTCTGATTTGTTGTATGGGTTTTTACCAATGTTTTTATCTGCCAGAGCAACTGCTTTTTTGTATATACTGAGAGCGGAGTCGGGTATAATATATTCATAAATATAACCGATTTCAAAATACATTTTTATTCTTGAACTATCGTGTTTGCAGCTTTTAAAGACATTCCACAATGAATCCAGTTCGGCATTCTGACCTGAAATGCCATGCGAAATACAAAAGAAAACAAGTATGGTAATTATCTTTCTCAAGAGCCCTGCCAATATTTTTCAAAGGTATTTATTTTCTTAACAGGAATAAAAAAAGCCCGCTTGGCAGGCTTTTCTTATTTATAATGTATTGTTTAATTCTCTTTGCGAATTCTCATTGCGTAGAAACTTCTCCAAACGAAGATAAGAGCAACAATAAAAAATACGACTCCAAAGTACGGTGCAATATTTCTGAAACTTTCTGAAATTGCAATTTCCATTGCGAGCAATCCGAACAGAGTGGTAAACTTGATTACAGGGTTCAGTGCAACAGAAGAAGTGTCTTTAAACGGATCTCCAACGGTATCACCAACAACACATGCGTCGTGTAAAGGAGTTCCTTTTTCTTTAAGGTCAACTTCAACTACTTTTTTAGCATTATCCCAGCAGCCACCGGCATTTGCCATAAATACTGCCTGGAACAGGCCGAAAACCGCTATGGCAATCAGGTAGCTTACAAATAAAGCCACTGCATTGTTTCCGCCGATTCCAGAAGGAGATGAAAGACAGGCAAACGCTAAAGCGAAAAAGAATATACCAATAAAAATATTGAACATACCTTTTTGAGCATACTGTGTGCAGATCTTAACAACTTCAATAGATTTAGCTGTGTCAGCTTTTTTGGGAGCATTGGGGTCGAGGTTGATGTTTCTTTTGATGTACTCAACTGCCCTGTATGCACCAGTTGTTACCGCCTGCATGGAAGCTCCGGTAAACCAATATATTACTGAACCGCCAAGTATGAAGCCTAGAATTGAATATGGATTCAAAAGGTTAAGGATATCTTCAGGCTTAACACCTAGGGTTTTTTCAATCATAAGTATAAGAGAGAATATCATTGTTGTGGCACCAACAACAGCAGTGCCAATGAGTACAGGTTTTGCAGTTGCTTTGAAAGTGTTTCCTGCACCATCGTTAGCTTCAAGGTAATGCTTTGATTTTTCCCAATCGGGTTTAAATCCGAATTCCTTTTCAATTTCAGCTGAAGCTTTTTCCTTATCGTCTTCAATAAGTGAAAGTTCATATACAGATTGTGCGTTATCAGTAACGGGCCCGTAGCTGTCAACAGCAATAGTTACTGGTCCCATTCCAAGCATACCAAAAGCAACAAGTCCGAAGGCGAAAATTGATGGATAAACCATAAAATCTGATAGTCCGAAAGTACTTATATAATATGCAAGAAACATAAGAACAAAGAATACCATTCCCTTCCAAAAAGCACTGAAGTTACCGGCAACAAGACCAGAAAGGATTACCAGAGAAGAACCGCCTTCACGACCAGCAGCTACAACTTCGCGAACGTGTCCTGATTTTGGCGATGTAAAGATCTTGGTGAATTCGGGAATGATTGCAGCTCCTAAAGTGCCACAACTGATAATAGTCGAAAGTATCCACCACATATCAGTATTTCCGTTAAGATCGGGGATCATTATATAACTTGCTACGTAGGTAACAATTATTGAAAAAACAGAAGTTATCCATACAAGACTTGTTAAAGGCTGTTCGAAATCAAGATCATCTTTACCTTTATATTTTGCATTTGCAATAAAACCGTTAATCCAGAACGAAACCACTGAAGTTACTATCATAAGGATTCTCATCACAAAAATCCACACAAGCAAATTTACCTGTAATATTGAGGTAATTGATTCATCCATTCCGAGAGCAACACCGCCAACGGCAAGTAAAATGAAAGAAATAAGGGCAACACCTGTAACGCCGTATGTTTCGAAACCGTCAGCTGTTGGTCCTACTGAGTCACCAGCATTGTCACCGGTACAGTCGGCAATAACACCCGGATTGCGTGGATCGTCTTCTCCGATCTTGAAAACTACCTTCATAAGGTCTGAACCGATATCAGCGATTTTTGTGAAAATACCACCAGCAATACGGAGTGCAGATGCGCCAAGCGACTCACCTATTGCAAAACCTATAAAACAAGCTCCTGCAAGGTCGCCAGGCATGAATAATAAAATAACAAGCATCATTATGAGCTCAACGCAAATCAGAACTACACCAATGCTCATTCCTGCATTTAAGGGAATATTCAGAAGTTTTAAAGGATCTCTTTTAAGTGATGCAAAAGCCATACGTGCATTGGCAAGTGTGTTCATCCTGATGCCAAAAGCAGCAACAGTATATGAACCCAGTATACCAATTACAGTCCATGAAATGATCAGAGCAACTGAACCAAACTGGGCTAAAGGAGTTTCACCAATTGGTGAGAGAAATCCGAAATAACCGGCAACTGCAGCGCCAATAAATAAGAAAAGGATCGCAAGAAATTTTCCTTGCTGTTTCAGATAAGCTTTACATGTCGAATAAATCACATCAGCAATGTCGAGCATCGATTTGTGAGCTGGGAGTTTCTTAACTTTCATGTACTGGTATACACCAAAGAATAAACCAAGAACTGTTACGAGGAATCCCCAGTACAGAATATTCCACATACCCTGAAGTTGTTCCTGTACTGCCGGGTCTGCAGATGAGGGGATCTTTAAGTCGGCCTCACTGGCCATAGCTAATACGGGCATCAGTAATCCCGCCGCAATTGTCAGAAATAAACCTTTTTTCATTGCTGATTATTTTAGATATTAAATTTTACAAAATTCAGGGTGCAAAAATATGATAATGGGACATACTAAACAAGTTTTTTTAAAAATTCAGTGAAATAATAGTTTACGTACTTTATAAAATCAAAACAAGTCACCATAAACAAAATGCAATTAAAATGACGATCGTTTTATTTTTCTTTGCTTTTGTCAAACAATTAATGAATATTCAGGAAAAAGAACGAAATTTGCCGCCCTCAATATATTGAATGATGTCAAAAGAAAAGAAAACAGTAACTCATGTTTCGGAACTTGGCGAGTTTGGCCTAATAAGTAAAATAACTTCTTCTTTTAAAGCCGTCAATAAATCTACTTTGAAAGGCGTGGGAGACGATTGTGCTGTAATTGAAAAGGGTGGCGGAAGATCATTCCTTATTACTAATGACCTGCTTGTTGAAGGTATCCATTTCAACCTTATGTATACTCCTCTTAAACATCTGGGATATAAAGCCGTAACAGTAAACCTGTCTGATATTTGTGCTATGAACGGAACACCTGAACAGATACTTGTTTCGGTTGCGTTATCATCAAAATTTTCTGTAGAAGCTATACAGGAAATATACGAAGGCATTCAGCTTGCCTGTGATCGTTATAAAGTTGACCTTGTGGGAGGTGACACAACAAGTAGTATGACAGGTCTGATGATTTCCGTAACCGCTGTGGGGACCGCAAGGAACGAAGATATTGTCTACAGAAGCGGTGCAAAAGTAACAGATATTATATGTGTTTCAGGAAACCTGGGCGGAGCTTATGCCGGGTTGCAGGTACTTGAGCGCGAAAAGGAGTTGTTTAGCAAACAGAACATTCAACCAGACCTGACCCGTTACAACTATGTCCTTCAACGTCAGCTTAAACCCGAAGCAAGGACTGATATTGTGAAAGAGCTTAGTGTTGCCGGGATAGTACCTACATCAATGATAGATATTTCTGATGGTCTTTCGTCGGAACTTATGCATGTATGCAGTCAGTCGGCCTGTGGTTGCAGGATTATTTTCGAAAAACTGCCTGTTGACCATCAGACCTCATGGACAGTTGATGAATTCCGAATAGCTTCAGAAACTGCAGTTCTTAACGGTGGTGAGGACTATGAGTTGCTCTTTACAGTCCCGGTTTCGCTGCACGATAAGGTCAGCAATATTAACGACGTTTCGGTTATTGGCTATATAACAGACGCTTCAGAAGGGGTAAACGCAATTACTCCGGATAATCGCCTGATAGCTCTTTCGGCCCAGGGGTGGAATTCATTCAGCAAGTAACCCGGCATTACTTTTTCTGTACAGTAAAGTAATACTAAAGCTAAGACTATTAAGTTATTCTTTAATTATTTTCCGGAAACGTCAAGAGCTTCTTTAACAGTGCAGCGTTTTCCGTCCCTGTAAGCAACAACAAAACAGGCAACGCCTTTCGCCTTTACCTTGGAGAGGTATGCGTTAGCCTCTTTTAAAGTTGTAAAACGGCCAAGTAAATATTTATACATTCCTGTTTCTGCATTTTCCTCAACAGGTCTGTCAAAATTGTATTTGTCGAAGTATGTCGTTGCAAGCTTATCTGCAGATGCTCCAACCTGTACAGAATAGAACACACCGGTTGAACCTGAAATTGAGGTTCCGTTACTTACAGGTTTCTCTTCAACTTTTACCGGAGGTTCTTCTTTTTTAATTTCAACCGGGTTAACTTCGGTTTTTGTTTCGGTAACGGGCTTTTCTTCAGTATTAACAGGGGTTACTTCCGTCTTAATTTCAACCGGTTTAACTTCAGTTTTAGTTTCTGTTACGGGTTTTTCTTCTACTTTTACCGGAGTAACTTCAGTTTTGTTTTCTGTTACTTCTGTGCGGGGCTTTGGCTTTGGTGCATCTTCAGGTATAGTTGTTCCTGAAGTTACAACTACTGGTTGCTGATTTGTACTGGCGGTTGTTGTTTCTTCCTCTTCTGATTCAACGGGTGCCGGTTTATATGGAGGAATGTTCTTTATGGCATAATTTAATTCATTATCTGTAGAAAATCCTCTTTCAACAACACTTACGTATTTTATACCGAAGTCAGACATATACGACATGTTGCCACTAATATTTACATTTTCATTAACAGGACCCGGATATATAAGCTCATATTTTATTATAAACAAATCGGCCATAGGAAGTTTGTTCCAGGTAAAACTTACTGTTGTTTCAGAAACATCTGCGGCACTTCCGTAACCGTCAATTACCTTACCCTTGAAACCTGCAGGTATCTTTTCCTTTATCTTTACAGTTTTTCCTTTAGATAAACCTTTAAGATTAACAAGGATCTGAACTTTTACTGAATTGCCGTCACGTCCGCTTTCACGATAGCAGAATACCTTGTCAAGAGAGGTTTCCTGAGCTGTTACGCTAACCGGGCAGAAAGATGCTGATATTGCAAGCATCGTAAAAGCAAAAAACAAACGTTTCATTTTTAATTCTGTTTAGATTTTGAGCAAAAATAAAAAAAATCACCTATCCAAAGCAAATTTTGTTCAAATATTTATCAATTCACCACAAATGCATATATAAATGCAATACAGATTAAAGAACTATTAATTAATAAAGGCAGATATTAAAAAAATCTCTATTTTTACATTGAATATTTATGAATGAAATAATAGTTGCGATAGACGGTTATTCGTCCTGCGGAAAGAGTTCGCTTGCAAGGGATATTGCACGCAGAATAGGATATATTTATATTGATACAGGGGCAATGTATCGTGCTGTTACATGGTTTTGCCTGAATAATGGTATTATTTCAAATGGATTTATAGATAAGGAAAAACTTCAACGTACACTTAATTCGATTGACATAAGCTTTAAATTCAATGCAATAAGCTGTTCAAACGAGACAATGCTTAACGGCAGGAATATTGAAGAAGAAATACGCATGCCTGAAGTCGCATCACATGTAAGTCCTGTAAGTGCAATTCCCTTCGTAAGGGAGAGAATGGTAGCCCTACAGAAGGCTATGGGAAAAAATAAGGGTATTGTAATGGATGGCCGGGATATAGGAACAGTTGTTTTTCCTGATGCAGAAGTAAAAATATTTATGACAGCAGAACCTCTTGTAAGGGCAAAAAGAAGACATGCCGAACTGATAGAAAAGGGCGTAGTTACAACATTAGAAGAAGTTCTTGCAAACCTTGCCGAGCGGGATCATCTTGACGAAACCAGGGAAACGTCTCCACTTAAAAAAGCTGTAGATGCTTTTGTGATTGACAACACTAACCTTACAAAGGCAGGTCAACTTGAAAAGGCACTGGAATATATCAAGATCAAAATGAATGGTAGTAGAGATTGACCCGGGATCAGGATTCTGCTTCGGAGTTGTTAATGCAATAAGGAAGGCCGAAGAAGCTCTTGACAAGGGCCTCAAACTTTATTGTCTGGGAGAGATAGTTCACAACAATGTTGAACTTAAAAGACTTTCTGAAAAGGGACTGGTCACAATATCATACGATGAATACAGCAAACTTAAAGATGCAACAGTACTTATCCGGGCACACGGAGAGCCGCCTTCTACCTATCTCACTGCAGAAAAAAATAACATAACTCTAATTGATGCAACCTGCCCTGTTGTATTAAGACTTCAGAAAAAGATTCTCAGAGGATACAGCGAGAATATTGAAAACAAAAGTCAGATAGTGATATTCGGCAGAGAAGGCCATGCCGAAGTAAACGGCCTTGTGGGGCAAACAGGATACAGAGCTATCGTAATAAATAGTCCTGAAGATATAAGTAAGATTGATTTTACCCGTCCAGTTATAATATATTCGCAAACAACCCAGGACCCTGAAAAATACAACGATCTTACAGAAATGATAAGAGCAAAGATGAGTAACCCTGAGGCGTTGACTATAAATGATACTGTGTGCAGACAGGTTTCGAACAGGGCAAAAGAACTAAAGTTATTCGCAGGAAAACATGATGTGATAATTTTTGTGAGCGGCCCGAACAGCAGTAACGGACGCGCTTTATATGACATTTGCAGAAATGTTAACAGCAGCACTTATTTTGTATCATCGCACGAGGAACTTAAGGCTGAAATGTTCAGTAATATTTCGTCTGTTGGTATCTGCGGGGCAACATCAACCCCAAGATGGTTAATGGAAAAGATTTCGGAGATAATTAAAAACTATTGATATGGAAAAAATAAAAAACATAGCAGTTTTAACATCCGGAGGAGATTCACCCGGAATGAATGCTGCTGTTCGTGCAGTTGTTCGTACTGGAATATTTAACGGACTGAAGGTTTATGGCGTTAGGCATGGGTATCATGGACTCATTAACGACCATATTGTTGAAATGAAATCACACCATGTTTCTAATATAATACAACGTGGAGGAACAATTCTTAAGACAGCCCGAAGTGCAGAGTTTAAAACAGACGAAGGAAGGAAGGCTGCCTGGGAAAATATGCAGAAACACGAAATAAATTCTCTAGTTGTTATTGGTGGTGACGGCTCTTTCAGGGGAGCAATGGAATTTTCGAAACAATATCCTGTATCATGCATCGGGCTCCCTGGAACAATTGATAATGATATTTGGGGAACTGATGAGACAATTGGCTACGATACAGCTCTGAATACTGTTATTGATGCAATTGACAAGATTCGCGATACAGCAAGTTCTCACAACAGGATGTTTGTTGTTGAGGTAATGGGTCGTGATGCCGGATTTATTGCCATGCATTGCGGAATAGCAGGAGGTGCCGAAGCTGTTCTGGTTCCTGAGATAGAGGATGACCATCTGAGATTGTTCGATCTTCTTGAAGACGGTACAGCAAGAAAAAAATCAAGTAATATTATTCTTGTGGCAGAAGGCGATCAGGTTGGAGGTGCATATGAGTTTGTAAAGAAATATGCCGACAGACTGAAAGGATATGATGTACGTGTAACCGTGCTGGGACATATTCAACGAGGTGGTTCTCCTTCAGCATTCGACCGCTATATGGCAAGTCTTATGGGAGTCAAAGCTGTTGAAGCTGCTGTAGCTGGCAAATCTAACATTATGATAGGCTGGGGTAACGGTAATGTAATAGAAGTTCCTCTTGATCAGGCTGTGAAGATCCACAAAAAACTTGACGGAGAACTGCTAAGAATCCTGAATGTGCTTAACGTATAAACCGCGATAACCTGCATATTCCCCTTTGCCTGGCCATTTGTTGAGCAGTCCTGCCATACAATACTAAAGAATTAATAAATACCAAACAAATCCTGGAGGGATGACATTCTTAATAGAAACAAAACGTATTTAAGGAACCCCGAAGGGGTGAAATAATATTTTTTAAAAAATCAAATGTCCGAAAAACCGAAATATTACGCCGAGGTTGTTATTCCTCTTTCTCTGCCAAAGCTTCTAACCTATGAGGTTCCTTCAGAAATCAGAAAGCAGGTCAGGATTGGAGTTAGAGCACTTGTGCCGGTTGGAAAGAGGAAAATATACACATGTATTGTAATTTCTGTTCATGACAGCAAGCCTGATTTCGAAACAAAGGAGATAATTTCAGTACTAGATGTGAATCCTGTAGTTACACATGATCAGATAAAACTTTGGGAATGGATGTCGTGGTACTATATGTGCAACATGGGTGATGTGATGAAGGCAGCTCTCCCCTCGGGTCTGAAAATTGAAAGTGAGTCAGTTGTTGTTGCACTTCCTCCCGCCGAAGATCCTCCCGAACTTACAGAAAAGGAGCTACTGGTTTATGATATGGTATGCGACAATACCGGCATTACTGTCGAAAAACTGCGTCAGCTTGCCCGCGAACAAAGCGCACTCAGTGTTATAAAATCACTTGTTGAAAAGAAAGTGATAGCTGTTGAGGAGAATTTATCGGAGAAATATACTCCAAAATACGAAAAATATATTGGACTTAATCCCGAGATCGATAGTGCAGAGCAGCTTAACCTTGTCTTTCAGAATCTTTCACGTGCACCAAAACAGAGCGATGTTCTGCTTATGTATTGCTCTCTGGCACATCCTCTGGAAAAAGGCAGTAAAAAGAATATTAGCCGTTCGCTCCTTATTAAAAAGGTGCCTGATTGCGCTGCCGCAATTAAAGCTCTTGTCGAAAAACAGATTTTCGGAGAATATGATGTTGAAGTTGGTCGTCTCGATAACGGCGACTATGAAATGCGAAATGCGTTTCCGTTAAATGAGATACAGAAAACAGCAATAGATGAAATTAGGTCGCAGTTCAATAAAATGGATACTGTTTTGCTACATGGAGTGACTTCAAGCGGTAAGACAGAAATATACATTCACCTTATTAATGAAGTAATAAAAACAGGGGGCTCGGTTTTATATCTCCTTCCCGAGATCGCACTAACAAGCCAGATCATTAACCGTCTTCGTGCTGTTTTCGGAAACCGTGTTGGGATTTATCATTCCCGTTTCAGTGATGCAGAAAGAGTTGAAACATATCTCAAGGTTCTTGCCGACGAGGATTATGATATTATTCTGGGTGTCCGTTCTTCTGTTTTTCTTCCGTTCAAAAGACTAAGACTGATAATTGCTGACGAGGAACACGAAAACACGTATAAACAGTACGATCCATCCCCACGCTATCACTGCCGCGACACGGCTATGATGCTTGCGAGGATACATGGTGCAAAGGTGCTGCTCGGAACAGCAACTCCTTCAATGGAGACTTATTATAATGTAAAGCAGGGCCGGTTCGGACTTGTTGAGATTTTCTCCCGATATAAGGAGATACTAATGCCTGCGATTGTTACTGTCGATATGAAGGTTGAAAGTGAACACAAAAGGGTTCACGGACACTTTTCGCAGTTTCTGCTTGAATCGATAGGGACTACTGTTGCAACTGGAGAGCAGGTTATTCTGTTTCAGAACAGACGTGGATTTTCGCCCTTTCTAGAGTGTCAGATATGCAACCATGTTCCAGAATGTGTTAACTGCGATGTAAGGCTTACATATCACAAAAAACTCAACAAACTCATGTGCCATTACTGCGGATACGAGACACGAGTTCCCACAAACTGCCCGAATTGCGGAAGCCCTGAGATAGAGACAAAGGGATTCGGAACGGAAAAGATAGAGGATGATCTTCAGATTCTTATGCCTGAGCTTAAGATATCGCGCATGGACCTTGATACATCAAGATCACGCAAGGCGGTGGAAAATATCATACACGATTTCTCAGAAGGAAAGATAGATGTGCTTGTGGGTACGCAGATGATATCAAAGGGTCTCGACTTTAATAATGTCGGTCTGGTTGGTATAATGAACGCAGATAATATGTTGGGGTTTCCCGATTTCCGTGCTTCCGAAAGAAGTTTCCAGCTTATGGCTCAGGTGAGCGGAAGGGCAGGTAGGCACAAAAAGCAGGGACGTGTTATAATTCAGACCCGCCAGCCCGATCATGCAGTACTGCAATGGGTAAAGGAAAATAATTTTACCGCTTTTTTCGAAGAGGAACTTGCAAGCAGAGAGACATTCCATTATCCTCCATTCACAAGGATAATAAACCTTGATATTAAACATACAAAACCCGAGAAGGCACGTGATGCTGCAAACGAAATTGCTGAAGTTCTCCGCCGTTCATTCGGCAACCGTGTTCTTGGTCCCGAGGAGCCGTCAATAGCAAGAGTTCATAATCTATATATCCGTCGGATTATGATCAAGGCCGGCCGCGAAACAGATCCTGCAAAAGCCCGTCTGGCAATTTACTCGGCTATTGAATTTGTCGTTTCGCACGAAGGATACAAATCGCTTGTAGTGATAGCCGATGTGGACCCGATGTAATATTTGTCCATAATGTCCGGTACCTTCGTTACTCTCGTTTTTTTAAATTAGTCATTTACACAAGTAAACTCCTGAATAAAAAAAACTTCGAAAGCCTCGATACCGAACATTATGATCCAAACACCGACTTTATAGACAACCTTTATGTAAGAAATGATTAATGTGAAAATGAAGAAAATCTATTTGCATAAGTGGTAAACAAACGATTATTCATATTTTATTTTAAAAATTTAAAATTGTTACATTGAGTTAACAAAAAAGTACTATTAATGTAATCTGGATGTTACAAATCTGTAGTTTTTCTTTTTGAAAAATGGAAATAAAAAAATAAGAACAAATACAGAAAAAGCTTAACAATCAACACAATGCGACCAATTCAAAAATGGATTGAGAGAGGCCGAATTTCTTCAAAAAAAATGTTTAGGTACTACTTGCTCTTCTTCTTCTTTTTCTTAACAGGTTTTTCTTCTTCCTTTTTATTGAAGTCAACCTGCGGGAAATATCCCATATGCTTTAATATTGCAGCTTTTCTGCGGTTGATATAGTTGCTGGGCCTGGCGGGATTTGATTTTAGGGGTGAAGGAAGTATCGCTGCAAGAAGAGCAGCTTCGCCTTTAGTGAGTTTTGCACAAGGCTTGTGGAAATAATACTGCGAAGCAGCTTCGCAGCCATATATGCCGTTACCGTATTCAATTACGTTCAGATAAACTTCCATTATCCTTTCCTTGCTCCAGAGAACTTCTATCAGTACTGTAAAATATGCCTCGAATGCTTTGCGGACATATGAACGTGCCGGCCACAGAAAAACATTCTTTGCAGTCTGCTGGCTTATTGTGCTACCTCCCTTTATCTTTTTTCCTTTCTGGTTGTTTTTGTATGCCTTTTTCATCGACTCGAAGTCGAATCCCCAGTGCTCCAGAAAACGCTGGTCCTCCGAAGCAACAACGGCCTGTATAAGATGCGGGGATATTTCTTCGATTGGTACCCAGTCCCTTTTGTAAACAACGTCCTTTTTATCGTCAGATATCTGTTCAAAGAATCTTACAGCATACATTGGAACAAACGGAACAGGCACAAAGCGGTATAGGATGGTAAAGAAAACTGACGATCCGAAAAATATTATACATGTCCACTTGAATATTTTCCAGAATTTAGCCCTGAACTTTTTGAACCACTTTTTCATCAGAGTACGATATCTTTTATTGCGTTACAGATGTATTCCTGTTCTTCCACCGTCAGCTCTGTGTGCATAGGCAGCGAAAATACGCTTTTACAAAGCTCATTTGTAACAGGGAACTCGCTGTCGTTGAAGTTATAGTGCGAATATGCCTTTTGGCTGTGAAGGGGAACTGGATAATATATCATAGCTGGAATTTTTCTGGCTTTAAGTTTTTCAATTACCTCGTCCCTGTTTATTCCATTGCATTTCAAAGTGTACTGATGGAAAATGTGATTACTGTTTTTAGACCTTGCAGGTGTTGTGATTTTGTCTGTCCCTTTCAGAAAATCGTCGTAACGTGAGGCAGCATCACTGCGGAGTTTATTGTATTCATCAAGATGTTTAAGCTTGATCCTGAGAATCGCTGCCTGAATTCCGTCGAGCCTTGAGTTTACGCCAATGTGATCGTGGTAGTATCTTTTTGTCATTCCGTGATTTGCGACAGAACGCATCCGTGCTGCAAGTTCATCGTTGTTAGTGTATAATGCTCCACCGTCGCCAAAGCAGCCCAGATTCTTTGATGGGAAGAATGAAGTGCATCCTATATCTCCAATTGCTCCGGCCTTTATATTGAAATTTCCGTGGTAGTCGGCACCTATTGCCTGAGCATTATCTTCAACAACGAATAGTTTGTGTTTTTTTGCAATACCCATTATCTTATCCATATCGGCACATTGTCCAAAAAGATGTACAGGGATTATCGCCTTCGTCCGGGGGGTTATCTTCCTCTCAATATCTTCTGTATTAATAAGAAAATCATCTTTGTAAACATCTGTAAGTACTGGTTTAAGTCCAAGTAAAGCTATAACCTCAACAGTTGCAACAAAAGTAAAATCGGCTGTTATTACTTCGTCTCCGGGATTAAGGTCAAGTGCCATTAAAGCGATCTGAAGTGCATCTGTTCCGTTTGCGCAGGCTATTACATGTTTCACGCCAAGATAATCTGCAAGTTCCTTTTCAAATTGATGTACATCGTCTCCTTTAACAAATGAAGTGTTTTTAATTACATTTTCAATCGCAGTATCAACTTCTTCCTTAATTTTAAGGTACTGACCGTACAGATCTACCATTTTAATTGAATCCATGCAAAAAATTTGTGCAAAATTAAATAATAAACGTGAATATTTTGATTCTGTTTTGCTGCTCTTTCAGAAAGGATTAGTATTTTGTTTAAATATCTATAGGGGTTTAGCACATACCTCATAATCACTTTCATTATTGTTTATTACTTGGGCAAGTATCCCAATGAACTACTTATATTACAAACAAATCCGGAAAAAATACCATTTCTAATAAAATCAACCGGAAATGCAGCTAATTGTATTTAAAAATAAATTATATTTGGATATTATTTTCATAAAATGAGGCGGATTTTATCCATAATAATTATCTTGTTTGGCGGAAATGCATTAATGTCGCAGGACATGCACTTCTCACAGGTATACATGTCGCCCCTTTCACTTAGTCCTATGCAGACCGGAAATTTTGAAGGTAACTGGAGGTTTTCAAACAATTACCGAACACAATGGAGGTCTGTGGCAATTCCTTATAATACAATTTCTGCCGGATTCGAAAAACAGTTTTTCATTCACAAGGAACATTGTGCGGGGGGAATTTACATCCTTAACGACAAGAGTGGACATGTTTTTCTGGATGTAACCAAGATTATGTTGTCATTTGCCTGGCATAAAAGGTCAGGGCTCAACAATTTTCATTTCGGACTTCAGGGAGGCTATGTTCACAAGGCTTATGATGTTAATTCGGCAATATTTCCGTCTCAGTATGATCTAAATACAGGGTTGTATAATAATTCACTTAACAATGGTGAAATGAATCTCGGTGATGTTGCAGGTTATCCTGATGTAAATTTTGCTGCTGGCTGGAGCAGGCGAACTGCAAGGTTTGAACCCGAAATAGCTGTTTCTTTGTTCCACATCACAATGCCAAAGGAAACCTTCATGTCTGGCGACAATAAACTACCAATACGCGAGGTCTTTAGCGGTAGATTAAAGATGTACCTTGGTGAAAAGGTTGTAGTTGCTCCGACGGTGTTCGGAATGGGACAGAAAAATGCCGCTGATATTATTGCAGGAGCAAGGTTCGACTATTTCTTTAAACCTAACCCGGTTTTCTTTAAGGGTATTTTTATAGGAGGATATTTCAGATCATCTCCTGAAAATCAGGATGCAGGCATAATTCAGGGAGGGCTTACATTTAAGAGATTCGAACTAGGTGTTGCATACGACATGAACATTTCTTCACTGAAAGTTGCTACCGGAAGTCGGGGAGCATTCGAAATAGCCCTTATTTATACCGGAGCAAGCACAATGTTGAACAAAACCACAATACCGTGCGAAAGAATGTAATGAAGTTTTTTGTTGTTCTTGCATTACTGCCGCTGGGGTTATTCTCACAGCCTGTTGAGGATATGGAGCGTCTTGGGTCTAACCATCTTAAAGGGTTTACAAAAAACGCAATTAAAGCAGGTGATACTTATTCTGCAATTGACTTTCTCGTTGAATATTGCACAAGAAATCCAGAGGATATAAAAAGTGTTTACAGATTAGCAGAACTCTACAGGCAGGTCCGTGATTATGGAAGCGCATCGATATGCTATAAAAAAGTAATGGATGAAGATGATGTAAACTTTCCTTTATCTCGTTTCTATTATGCTAAGATGCTAAAAATGATGGGAAAGTACGACGAGGCAATGATTAATTTTGCAGACTTTAAAAAGACCGTTAGATACGTTCAGGATGAAGCCCTTTTTAAAAAGCTTCAAAAGATTGAAATGGAGGGCATTGAGTATGCCAGAAAAATTGGTGATAAGCAGAAGGACATACTTGTTATTCATCTCGATGAAACAATAAACAATAAGCATGTCGACATGAGTCCTCTTATCCTTAACAACAAAACAATGATGTATGCCTCTCTCTGGCTCGACACGCTTAAATATTATGTCCCAGGAGATACAATGCAAAAGGCTCCTGTAAGGCAGTTCTATCTTGCGCAAAGGGCTGGAGATTCGTGGATGGGTATGGGACCTGCAAAATTATATCCATTTAACGATCCGGACGTGAATTCCTGCAACGGGGCATTGTCTCCTGACGGGAAAAGATTTTATTATACACGCTGTCAGAAGAACTGGAAAGCCGAAACAATATGTAATATTTATGTGAGCAGGAGGGAAAATGACAGCTGGACACAACCTACAGAAGTTGTGGAATTAAACAACCCTCAGTTCACTACAACACAGCCAACCGTAGGAACAGAAAGCCGTACAGGCGTAGAGTTGATTTATTTTTCTTCAAACAGGCCGGAGGGGAAAGGCGGCTTTGATCTCTGGTGTGCAGTTTATGACCCCAAAACAGGAATCTTCAGGGCTCCCAAGAATTGCGGAGGCAATATAAATACTGTTGGTGATGAAGTAACTCCATGGTATGATATGCAGACCCGTACAATGTATTTCAGCTCAGATGGTCACCCTGGAATTGGCGGACTTGATGTTTTCAAGACAGTGGGTGAAACAAAGTCGTGGAAGGAACCTGAGAATTATGGCACTCCGGTTAATTCTAGCGCAGACGATATTTATTTTACACTAATGCCAACAAGGGACGAGGGATTTGTAGTGTCGAACAGACCTGGTGGTTTTTCGCATCGCAGTCCCACTTGCTGTGATGATATTTATAATTTCAGGCTTCTAAGCTATATAAAGATAGGGGTCACTGGTAAGGTCCTTGCAATTCAGGATAGCAGCATATACAGAATACTTGAACAAAAGCTCGATACCGCAGAAAATGTTGGAGAGATTGAAGAATCTGAAAGCATTGAGCCGGCAAAAGGAGCTATAATAAACCTTTTCTGGAATGATGTTACTACAAAAACTGATATGTTCATCGCAAGAGATACTGTAAAAGAAGATGGTTCGTATTTCTTTACTCTTGAAGCTGAGAAAAAGTACAAGCTGATAGTTGAGAATTTCGGATTTTTCAACAAGACATTAAATACAACTACAGTCGGTATCACACGGTCAGATACAATCAGACTCGATGCTATCTATATAAATAAAATTCCGCTTGAACCCCTCGTAGTAAAAAATATTTACTATGAATTTGGTAAGGCAGATCTGACAGAATCTTCTAAAAAAGTTATTGATTCAACAATATTCAGGATCATGAGCGAGAATCCTACTATTGTGGTTGAAATACGTTCACATACCGACAGTGTCAGCAGTGCCGGATTTAATCTCAAACTTTCTCAGAAGAGAGCAGAAAGTGTTGTCGATTATCTTATAACTAAAGGCATCAATAAGGAACGGCTTATGGCCAAAGGGTTTGGAAAGAATATGCCTATTGCACGCAATTCAAATCCCGATGGGACAGATAACCCTGAAGGCCGTGCTAAGAATCGCAGAACGGAATTCAGAATTGTCGGATCACTCGACCAATACTCCGACATCAAGTATGAGGAGTAATTCCCTGTATGCTTTAACAGGGACTTTTATTTATTAAATAAAAACACTAACTTGCTGAGCAAAAATCAGCAGTTATGAAATATATCTTTCCTTCAATCTTTTCACTATTCTTATTCTGCAGCCTGCATGGACAGACAGAAATTCCCCGTTTCTGGGATAATGTTGTTTATTTTAAAATTACCGATAACAGCAATGTTGTAATTCCTGATTTCAGAACGGGAAATAACCCTTCAGAAACATATGCGGCATTTCCTGAATTTGCTTCATGGGTGCAGATGTATAATGTCACTGAATTGACCAGGCCATTTCATACACCATCTCCTAAGGTAAAAAAAATGTACCGTATAAAATTTGATAAGCCAGGTGCAATTGATGAATTTGTTGGAAGCATTTCACGTCTTTCATATATTGAATATGCTGAAAAATGCCCGGTATATAAACTTTTTATAACGCCTAATGATACAGACATTGTTGAACAATACTATCTTTCCAGTATTCATGCATACGAAGCATGGGATATTTCGCTTGGCAGTAAGGAAATTAAAGTTGCTATTGTTGATGATGCCTGCAGGATAACACACCCCGACCTTATTACAAATATCTGGAGAAATTCAGACGAGATATATAACGATTCAATTGATAATGACGGTAACGGATTTATTGATGATTATGTAGGTTGGGATGCTGCCGACGGGGACAATAACCCTAATGCTCCGCTTAACCCACCGGCATTATGGGGTGAGATGGCTTTCACTCATGGCACGCATTGTTCAGGCCTGGCTGGTGCTGTTACAAACAATATAAAAGGGATTGCTTCAGTCAGCCATAATATTTCAATTATTCCTGTAAAGACAGTTAGAAATTCATCATTTATTCCAATAGCAATCGAAACACCTGCAGAAGGAGTTGACTATGCAATTACAGCCGAAGCTGATATTGTAAGTATGTCTTTTGGAGGGGCAGATTCGGCTTCATTTAACACTCTTGCTATGCTGATAAATGAGGGAGATTCTCTCGGGATTGTTTTCGTAGCTGCTGCCGGAAATGATGGCGATTCCACAATAAATTATCCTGCAAATTTCGAGCATGTGATATCAGTAGGTGCAACAACTGATGGAGATACTATAGCATCGTTCTCGCAATATGGTT
>Ga0074195_1002500_pt1 | contig 20343 bp, 14 predicted proteins | sample EPASupsiteHSE623_FD_64525 | JGI IMG/M metagenome (GOLD analysis project Ga0074195, IMG submission 64525) | Bioremediated contaminated groundwater from EPA Superfund site, New Mexico - Sample HSE6-23 | ecosystem: Environmental > Aquatic > Deep subsurface > Groundwater > Contaminated ...
CGATATCATCGGCACCCGGAACCCGAGCGCGGCAAGCAGCGGCGCCAGCGGGATCGATATCTTGTCGCCCACCCCACCGGTCGAATGTTTGTCGACCACCGGCCGGCCGTCGTCGGGGAAACTGAGCACTTTTCCTGAATTGAGCATCGTCGCGGCCCAGACCGACAGCTCGGCCGGGGTGAGTCCCCGGATGCAGACCGCCATGAGGAGCGCCGACATCTGGTAGTCGGTCAATTCGTCGCGGAGATAGCCGGTCAGAAAGCGGGTGATATCGTCGGCCGAAAGTTCGCGGCCGTCCCGTTTATCGCCAATGATATCATAGAAAAGGTGCATGCCGAACTCCCCGCTCTTCACCGTGAACGGCCCATTGTACGGGCCCTTCGCGGCAAAGTCAACAAATCGGCCGTCGTGGTATGGCCTTTCAACAATCGTGTGGTAAAACGTGATGCAACGGTAGGCGAGCCTGCCGGAAAAACAGGGGAAATCGGACTGCACACAAATCTGTGCAACAGCGTTTCTGCGAGGCGGCGAGAGGGCGAAACGGTCATCTTCGCACACCGCTCTGTTGAAAGTCGTGCTAACCCTTCGATTCCAAAAGAATGTCGTGCGGTGACAGTGCGGCGGGAGAACAAAAAGGGGCAAAAAGCGTATCATAATTAAGTTGAGTTCCTTGACAGCGCCGTTGCGAAGGATACTCTGGAGCGACCGGTTATGGAGGTTCCCATGCGCACCTATCCCCGTCCCAGCGGATCGCTCATCAGTTACATGTCGGACAAGGTCAAGGCGGGCGGCGGGCTCAATCTCGCCCAGGGGCTGCCCGGTTTTCCGCCGCCGAAGGAACTGCTCGACACACTCAGAAGCATTACCGGCGAGTCGTTTCACCAGTACGCGCCGGGGGGCGGCGACGCCGAACTGCTCGACGCGACCCACGCCCTGTTCACCCCGCACGGTCCGGGGCGCGACCAGTTCCTCATCACCAACGGCGCGACCGAGGCGATAACGCTCATCTACACCTATCTCACCAAGATACTGCCGCGCGGTTTCACAACGCTCGCCTTCGAGCCGGTCTACGAAAGTTACCGCAATCTGCCGCCGATCTTCGGTTCGCGCTTTGTCGCGTTCGATGCGCCGGAAGGCATCCTGCCGCGGCTTGCCGACCTGCGGAAGGTCATCACGGCCGAAGGGGTGAAGGTGGTCTTCGTCTGTTCCCCCGGCAATCCGTGGGGCCGTATCTGGCGGCGTACCGAGGTCGACGCGATCATCGAACTGTCGGAAGAGCTCGACTTCACGGTCATTTTCGACAGCGTCTACCACGGCATCTACTTCGGCGAGGCGCCCTACCTGCCGGTCGAGCGGCTGTCGCCGCGTCTCTTTTTCGTCGACAGTTATTCGAAGATGCTCTCGATAACGGGGTGGCGCGTCGGCTTCCTTGCCGCCGACCGGTCGCACTTCGCCGCAATCAAGAGCATGCACGACTACACGAGTCTTTCGTCGTCGTCGCTCCTGCAAAAGGCGGTGGCGCGCTATCTGGTGAAGAACGGGAGCGGGATGCAGTACCTTGCCGAGACGCGCGATCTGACCCGCCGGTCGTTCGAGGCGTTGCGTGAGGTGCTGACCGGGCTTGGGTTCCGGGTACCCGCGACCGACGGCGGCTACTTCATCTGGGCCGAGTTGCCGACCGGGTTCGATGACGGACTCGCCTTCGCCGAGGAGCTCTACGCGCAGGAAAAACTGGCGGTGGTTCCCGGCATCCATTTCTCCGACGCGGGGGGGCGGTTCGTCCGGTTCAATATCGCCAAACCGATGGCCGACATAGAAGAAGCGGCCCGCCGCATCACGAAATTCGTGAGGACGAGCCGCTAACGGGTCGGGGGGTTGGGATCGTTCTTAGGGCCTAGTCATCGTCGTCGTCACCGCCGGGGCCCATCATGTGTTCCATCATCATCTTCTTTTTGTTCTGCATGAACTCAAGCGCCTTTTTGCGCTGATCGGGGGTCAGTTTGAAGAGCATTTCAAGTTTCTGATTCTCCATAAGGAGTGTCTGATCGCGGCGCAGATCGGCGATCTTCTTGATGGAATTCTGCAGTTTCGCCTTGTCGAGGTTCGGCTTTTCGGCCTCGCCCTTCATCGCGATGCGTTCTTCCTTGATCTTGAACTGGATGTCCATCATCTTCTTGTGGGTCTCGTGCATCGCGGCGCGCAACTCGGCCCGCTGAGCCTCGGGGACGCCGATCTCCTTGAGCATCTCGTCGTGCATCATCATCATCTTTCCTTTGTGGTCGCCCTTCGGACCGCCTTCGTGGCCGCCGGGGCCGCCCTTGCCGTGGTTGGGGCACTGGGCGAGCGCGACGGCGCTCATCATCAGGATCGCAATGAACATCAGCTTTTTCATAGGTTCCTCCTATGCAGTGGTTAGTAAAGGTCCATTTCATCTATCACGATATCGTGTTCCAGAAGCACCAGCTCCATCTCCATCTCGGGATCTATCTGCGCAAACTGTTCGGGCGTCGCCGCGGGTTGTGAGCGGCCGAACTGGACCGTGACCACGAGCATGAGCGCCAGCGCCGCAGTCGTTACCGCCGCCGCTATGCCGCGCCGCCGCCGGATGCGGCCGCCCCGCTCTTTGACATTGGTGAGCATCGACTCCCACCGTTCCTGTTCGTTACGCATGACCCGCCTCCTGCTGTCGCAGTATTTTGCTCTTAAGTTCCTTCATCCCTATCGAAAAGAGGTTCCGCGCCGATACCTCGGAGATGCCGAGCGTTTCGCCGATATCGCGGAACGGTAACTCATCCACGATGCGCAGCGTCATCACATTACGCCGCTTTTCGGGGAGCGCCTGCACCATCCCCATGAACCGTTCGGCCCGCTGACCGCCGAGCGTGTCGGCCTCGTGACCGTCACCGGGGGCCGGAAGCACCTCTTCGAGTTCGGGCGACAACATCACTTCGCGCGCCTTGTCGCGGTGGCTCCGGAAGTAGTCGACGACGCTGTTGACCGCCAGACGGCGCAGGTAGCCGTCGCGGTTGTCGGCGGCGAGCACCTTGGGGAGTTGCAGATATATCTTGAGGAATATCTCCTGCACGAGGTCGTCGATGATATCCGGCGTCCGGGCGTAGCGCTTGGCGATGGATTCGATGAAATGGCGCTTCTCCCAGAAGATCTCGTCAAACTTCCGGTCGCGCTCTTTTCTGCTTTCGAGGAACCCGAACATCGTCACTTGCCTCCTCAGCACACACCCACTATAACGCATTCGGTCCGGAATGGGTAAAAAAAAGAAATCGCCTCGCGCGCGTGTTTACAATATAAACTTTACTTTTCGGGGAGCATGGGTAAAAAAAGCGGGCGTTATTTTTTCCTGTGGGGATAACTGGTATGGAACTCGGAAAGCGCTACGAACATCAAGGCATTGAGTCGAAATGGTATAAGGAATGGGAAGAGCGCGGTTACTTCACCGCCCATCCCGAAAGCGGCAAACCGCCCTTCTGCATAGTCATTCCGCCGCCGAACGTCACCGGCTCGCTCCACATGGGGCACGCCGTGACCGTCACCATTCAGGATGTCATGTGCCGCTACAAACGGATGGCGGGCTACGATGTCCTCTGGCTTCCGGGCTGCGATCACGCCGGCATCGCGACGCAGATGGTGGTCGAGCGCGAACTGGCGAAAGAGGGGACGAGCCGTCACGAACTGGGACGCGAAAAGTTCCTTGAAAAGGTGTGGGAGTGGAAAAAGCAGTACGGCAACCGGATATCGGAACAGCTGCGGCATCTTGGCAGTTCGCTCGACTGGAGCCGCGAACGGTTCACGATGGACGCCGGGCTCTCACGCGCCGTCATCGAGGTCTTCGTCCGGCTGTATGAGGAAGGGCTCATCTACCGCGACACCTACATCATCAACTGGTGCCCCCGCTGCCGCACGGCGCTCAGCGACCTTGAGGTCGATCATGAGGAGAAGGACGGCGCGCTCTGGTATATCAAGTATCCGGTGAAAGGAACGAGCGAATTCCTCACCGTCGCGACGACCCGCCCCGAGACGATGCTCGGCGATACCGCCGTCGCAGTCCATCCCGACGATCCGCGCTTCCGCCACCTCATCGGCAAGAACGTGATACTGCCGCTCATGGAGCGCGAGATACCGGTCATCGGCGACGCCGAACTGGTCGATATCGAGTTCGGCACCGGCGCGGTGAAGGTGACCCCGGCCCACGACTTCAACGACTTCGCGACCGGCAAACGGCACGACCTCGCCGAGATAAATGTCATCGATGAAAAGGGGTGCATCACCGCCGACGGCGGCCGCTATCAGGGTTTGACGACCGCTGAGGCACGAGAGAAGGTGGTGGCCGACCTGACCGAGAAAGGGCTGCTCGTTAAAAAAGAGGTGCACAAGCATGCCGTCGGCGGCTGTCAGCGCTGCAAGACCACCGTTGAGCCGATACTTTCCAAACAGTGGTTCGTGAAGATCGATCCGCTCGCCAAGCCTGCCATCGCGGCGGTCGAATCGGGGCGCATCGAGTTCCTCCCCGACCACTGGAAGAAGACCTACTACGAATGGATGTACAACATCAAGGACTGGTGCATCAGCCGCCAGTTGTGGTGGGGTCACCAGATACCGGCGTGGTACTGCGACGACTGCGGCGAACTGATCGTCGCGCGGACCGCCCCGGCGAAGTGTCCGAAGTGCGGGAGTGCCAAACTCCACCGCGATCCCGATGTGCTCGATACCTGGTTCTCATCGGCGCTCTGGCCCATGTCGACCCTCGGCTGGCCCGATCAGACGCCCGATTTCAAGAAATACTACCCGACGACCCTCATGGAGACCGGCTTCGACATCATCTTCTTCTGGGTCGCCCGGATGATCATGATGGGGCTCAAGTTCGGCGGCGAAGTGCCGTTCGACAAGGTCTATTTCCACGGCATGGTGCGCGACGAGAAGGGACACAAGATGTCCAAGACGCGCGGCAATGTCATCGATCCGCTCGAGATCACCGATAAATACGGCGCCGACGCCCTGCGGTTCACCTTTGCGATGATGACCCTGCAGGCGCGCGACCTCAAGCTCTCGACGGCGCAGATCGAGGGGTACGCCGGGTTCTGCAACAAGATATACAACGCCATCCGCTTCTCGCTGATGCAGTTCGGCGCGGACGAGGTGGTGGCCTTCGATCCGGCGACCTACCGTGACGACGCATTCACTCCGGCCGACAAATGGATACTGACGCGGCTGGGCGCGGTGACCGACGAAGTGAACCGTAACCTTGAGCAATATCGGCTGACCGAGGCGGCGAGCACCATCTACCATTTCTTCTGGCACGAATTCTGCGACTGGTATATCGAACTCGCCAAGCCGACGCTGCTGGGCGACAACGAGTCGGAGAAACAGGCGACCAAGAAGGTACTCCTCAAGGTGATCGATGCGAGCCTGCGCCTGCTCCATCCCTTCATGCCCTTCATCACCGAAGAGCTGTGGCAGAACCTGCCGTTCACCACGCCGAACCGCAAAAAGAGCATCATGATCGCCGATTTCCCGCAGGGGGGCGAGTTCCCGCGGTTCGCCGACGATGCCGAGGCGATAGAGCGGATAGTCGAACTCATCACGACGGTGCGGACGATACGGTCCGAGAGCAACGTCAAACCGTCGCTCGAGGTGCCGGTCATCCTCGTGACGGGTGATGTGGCGGCGGTCGAGGCGCTCAGAAAGCGCGAATCGTACCTTAAAAAACTGGCGCGTGTCTCGGTCATGACCTACACCACGGCGCACGAACCGGCCAAGACCGATGCATCGGCGGTGGTGAAGCTCGGGACGCTCTACCTGCCGCTCGCCGGCGTGGTCGACTTCGGCGAAGAGATGAAACGCATCGAGAAGGAACTGGGCAAACTGCGCAAGGATTTCCAGATAGCGGAGCAGAAGCTGGGGAGCGAGAGCTTCCTTGCCAAGGCGCGCCCCGAACTGGTCGAACAGGAGAAGGTGAAACACGCCGACCTGAAAGGGAAGATAGCCCACCTTGAAAAACGGCTCACGGAGATAGGATGATGACGATACCGGCCTACGCCAGCGCCGAACTGATCAAACTCGCGCTCGCCGAGGATATTGGCCGCGGCGACATCACCACCCGCGCCACCATCGCGGCGGCGTCGCGCGGTACGGCGGTCATCAAAGCCAAGGAGCCGCTCATCCTGTGCGGCGTCGAACTCATTGGATACATCTACGGCCTTATCGATCCGGCGGTGAAGATCGTCTCCGCCCGGAAGGACGGCGAGGCGCTGAAGAAAGGCGATATCGTCGCCACGGTGAGCGGCCCCTGCCGCGCGATACTCACCGGCGAGAGGACGGTACTCAACTTCCTCCAGCGGCTCTCGGGGGTGGCGACACTCACGCAACGCTATGTCGCGGCGCTTGATAAAAAGTCCAAGACCAAGATAGTCGATACCCGCAAGACCACGCCGGGATGGCGGACGCTCGAGAAGTATGCCGTTCGGGTCGGCGGCGGGAGCAACCACCGCTTCGCGCTCGATGACGGGGTGCTCATCAAAGACAACCACATCGTCGCCGCCGGCTCCATCGCCGCCGCGGTGAAAAAGGCGCGCGTCGCGGCGCACCATCTGGTCCGGGTCGAGGTCGAGACCGCAACGATCGCCGAGGTCAAGGAAGCACTCGCGGCGGGCGCCGACATCATCATGCTCGACAACATGGACGAAGAGACGATACAACAGGCGGTCGCCGCCATCAACTGGCGGGCGATCACCGAGATATCGGGCGGCGTGACGCTGGAGAAGATACCGGCCCTTTCGCGGCTCGGCGCCGACCTCATATCGGTCGGGGCGCTGACCCATTCGGCCCCCGCGGTCGACATCAACCTGACCCTCACCGCCGGGAAATAATGATATCCACTCGTCTTTCCACCGCATTCTTCATTCTGTTCCTCGCGGCGATACTCACTACCGGCATCTTCTGGCTGTTCCTTTCCGACCGGCACGGCTTCACGGCGCAGGATGAACCGCTCATCGCCGAGATCATCAACCGCGAGTTCCGCACCGGTGACATCATCTTTCCGGCGCCCGATTGGGACATCGGTTTCACCCGCTATCTGCGCGACGGCATCACCGACATATCCTACACCCTCGACGCGTTCACCAAAGAGGAGCTCAGCGACCTCAACAACAACGGGGTGAATTTCCTTTGGTTCGTGGTCGATGGTGAGGATCGGTGGGCGGATATCCGCGGCCGGTTCGGGCTTACGGAGCATGGCCGTTTCGCGGCGGGCGATGCGCTCATCGTCAAGGCGCAGTCGGCGGGCGATGCGGTGGCGAAGCTCTTCGATTTCGTCGACGACCTCGCGCTGGCAAAAGAGGTCTACTTCGCCGATGCCAACGGCGGCAAGGAACCTTGCGTCTGGGAACGGGAACGGTGGCAGTGCGGTCGGCAGGAATGGACCTACGTCGGGCCACAGCGTACCCTCATGGCGGGGCGCTGGCAGCGGGCGAACTGGGCCCACCCGCGCACCGAACGGACACTCCACGTCGTTTTCGAGAACACGGTCGGGGCGACCGCGCTCATCCTCGGCACCTCCTTCCTCGAACGGGCCTACCGTGAAAAAGAGGGGCAGCCGGTCCGCGTCGCCGTCACCGCCGACGGCAAGGAACTGCTGCGCTACGACAATGAGAACATAAAGAAACTGTATCGCAGCCGTGTCGCGCTTCCCGAAGGAGCGAAGATGATCGATCTTTCCTTCTGGGTGAAGTTCGACGGGGCGCGCCACTTCGTATTTAACGGATACCTCGGCAAATGACGCTTGCACGCTTCGACAGGTGGGATTGGATCGCATCGCTTGTGATAGCGCTCGCCGTCCTGCTCGCCGTCATGTTCACCTCGCACCTGGTGGGCCTGGTCCGCGATGAGGGGTTCTACATGCGGACGGCCGAGACGACCGCCGATTACATCCAATTCTCCATCGACAGTATCGGCCGCGGCCAGTTCACCGAACCGTTCAGCAAAAAGACGATAACGCGCTTCTTTGAGTTCAACAGCGAGCACCCGACCTTCGTTAAGAACCTCTTTGGGCTGTCGCATTTCATCTTCTACAAGAAACTGCAGTGGCTTTCGTTCGTCAATTCGATACGGCTGGTGGCGGCGCTCTTCGCGGCGGCGACCGCCTTCCTCATCTACCTCTTCGGCCGCCTTTTCTTCTCGCGGATGACCGCCATCGCCGCCCCGCTTTTCTTCTTCATGATGCCGCATATCTTCTTTCACAGCCACCTCGCCTGCTTCGATATCCCGATACTCTTCTTCTGGTCGGGGACCTTTATCCTCTTCGCGATCTACCTGGTGAACCGGAGCCGATGGCTGGCGCTCGGCATCGCGATATTTCTCGGCTGTGCGATGGCGACCAAGCACAATGTCTATTTCATCCCGCCGCTTCTCCTGCTCATCTGGCTGGCGATGCACTTCGTCTCCTACCGTTCGCTTGAAGCGCGCCACAAGGGATTTCTCGGGTTCTTCCGCGCCGTGCCGCTCCCCTTCTGGTTCATGCCGGTCGTATCGCTGCCGGTATTCTTCATCAGCTGGCCGTGGCTGTGGTACGATACCATCAAGCGGTTCGGCAATTACCTCGCCTTCCACGCCTACCATGTCCACTATACCAACTACTACTTCGGGCAGGAACTCTCCAGTCCGCCGTTCCCCTTCTCCTATCCGTGGGGGATGACCTTCTTCACCACGCCCGTGCCGCAGCTCGTCTGCTTCTTCGCCGCGGTGACACTGTTCCTCTACTGGCTGTTCGGCCGCGGCCGCACACCGGTCGAGCGGCATGTCGGCGCGGTATTGCTGGCCGGCGCCCTGTTCCCGATACTGCTCATTTCGATGCCCGGCGTCCCGATATTCGGCGGCATCAAACATTTCTTCACCGGTCAGCCGATATTGGTGACGGCCGGTCTTGCGGTGGTCCTGAACGGCGCGGCGGAGCTTTCCCGCCGATGGCCGAAAATAAAGGAACAGACCGCGCAGGGGATCGTCATTGCGGCGGCACTTCTGGCGCTCATCACCCCCAACGCGAAATTCGTCATGCACGGCGCCGGCTTCTTCAACGACCTCATCGGCGGTGCGCAGGGGGCGGCCGAGAACTATATGCAGCGCAATTTCTGGGGCTACGACATCCTGCCGCTCTGCCGGGTGCTCAATGCCGTCGCGCCGCGTGGTGCAAAGGTTTATGTGATGAGTTATTTCGAAGGACTCAACTGGAATTCGTTCCTCTATCTCAAGAAAGAAGGGTTCATCCGGAACGACATCCAGGGGACCAACGAGCTGCGCGACGCCGATTTCGCGTTTTTTTTCTATGAAAAACAAAATGAAAATGTACTATACGACCTATACCGGGAGTTCGGGACCGCCCGACCGTTGGAATTGTCGGAGACCGATTCGGTATATTTCTCGGCGCTCTTCGGGAGAGTGAAGTGAGTTACTTGTTCACCAATCCACAGCTGAAAAGGTGGAAAACCCTCTTCTGGATATCCTTTTTCCTGAACGTCGTGCTGGGTATCGCCCTCTACATCGGGGTCAACGAGAAACCGCTTCCGGCCGAGCACCCCGCCGAACCGGCCCTTGCTCATGCCGAGGTGCCCGCGGCCGTCGAGAAAGCGCCCGAAAAACCGGTCGGCCCGGCGGTCGGCGAGAACATCCCGGTGTGGCTCACCATCACCGACAATTTCTACAACGCATTCACCACCGATCCCGACATCGCCCGCTATGCGACCCACTTCGACTTTCCGCGGCTCGCCGAGATACTGTCGGTCCATATCAGTCGCGCCCTGTTATGGGACCTTCTGCTTCGAAAGGATGTCATGAAGGGCGATACCCTCTCCTTCGTTTTTCGGATGATCCCGGCCGATGAGCTGAAACAGCGCGAGGATATGCCCGATTCGCTCGAAGTGCTCGCGGTCAGCTATTTTTCCAACCGCTACAACAAGTTCATCGACCTCTATGCCTACCGTGCCGCATCGGGGAAATACCACAAACTCTACTACGGCGACGGCCAGATGACCGAACGGCTCATCAAGGATCCTCCCATCCGTGACGAGATCGGGGTCATAACGCTGTTCGACGATCACCCGCCGAAACATGACGGCGTCGATCTCAAGGCGCCGACCGGCACCCCGGTCTATGCCACCTTCGACGGTCGCGTTACCCGCACCGACTGGCAGACCCGTTTTAACGGCTATTCGATAGAACTGACGGCCCGTAATGGTGTCCATGTGGCGAAATACCTCCATCTCTCAGAAACGCTGGTCGATCAGGGGAAAGAGGTGAAGCAGGGAGACCTCATCGGAAAGAGCGGCAACACCGGCAAGGCGGCGGGGCCGCACCTGCACTATCAGGTGAGCGTCGGGACCAAAGGGAAGCTCCTTGACCCCTTCAAATATCATGAGACCTACCACGACTATTTGAAGGGGGACGAATTAAGGAAATTCCAAGAGATGGTCGTAGACTACAAGAAGCTGCTGAAAAAGGTGGTGGATGGGTGACAAATGTTTTATAAAAAGGTTGACTTTTCGGCTCTGTATAGATATTCTTCGCGGCGAAGAGGCTAGGAGAATTGAAAACGACGATACATTTTAATGAGATAGGTCACTTATGGAGGGTCTCGTGAAAAGATCTGGAATCATGGTGGTAACTGTTGTCTTCCTGCTCTCGTCCCTGCTTCTTGCCGAGGATCGGATGATCGTCATGCCGATCGCCGCCAAGAAATCGGATGAGAAGAAGATGGCTGACGGAGTTTTTGAGAACTTTTCACTCCTTTTTTCGTCGATAAAGGGTATTTCGGCGGTCAGCTACGACAAGGAATTGTCGCCCAAGGACGCCGCCCGCTGTAAGGACGACCTTAAATGTATGCTGACGGTGGCCAAGGAGGCCGATGCTGCCTACTACCTCCTCAGCAAGATATCGAAAGAGGCGATCGTCGTCTATATGATGTCGGGCGCCGGCAAGAAGCTCGGCTCCGAGAGCGTCGAGTACGAAGAGGACGCCGATGAAGAGGATGTGGCGGCCAAGATGCTGTCGGCCGCCAACAAGCTGGTCGGTAAGTATGTCGGCGGCGGGTCCGACTCGGAGAGTTCCTCCTCCGCCAAGTCGAGCCGCACCGCCTCCTCCAAGACCGTCTCCTATTCCGAAGTGAAAGAAGAGATAAAGCGCGGCATGGAGCTCTACAAGAAGGGCGATCTGTCGGGCGCCGAGGAGAGTTTTTATCGCGCCGCCAACGACATGAACTGCAAATGCAGTCAGAATGACGACGCCAAGAAGCACTACGAGAATGTCGTCAATATCAAGAAAGGCATTTCGGCCGCCGAAGATTCGGTCGCCGGAAGCGATTTCGGCAAAGCGGAGCGTATCCTCAAGACCATTCTCGAGCTCGACGGACAGGTGCGTGACGCCGCCTACAAACTGATGGTCCTCAAAAAGGAGAACATCGAACGGACCGTGTATCGCAAGCCGAACGAGGACGATCTGTCGGCGGTCGATTCGATCCACAACCAGTTCAAACGCAAGATAGAGGAGGCCCGGAAGTGGCGCCTCGAGGCGCAGGCCGAGGTCGACAAATGGATAAACCAGCGCATCAAGGAGCGCGAGGCGTCGACGGCCGAAAAAGAAAAGAAGCTGCAGGAGTTCATCGCCCAGTCGAAAGAGGCCGAGAAAGGACTCAAGGAAAAGGTGCAGGGACTCAAGTACCAGTGGGAAAAGGACGACTCGACCATAGAGCAGGACATCGTGAAGCTCGAAAGCCAGATCACGATGATCGAACAGAAAGAGAAAGGGGTCATCAAGACCGCCAACAAGGGGCGTGAGGATGCCCAGCAGAAGGAACTCGACGCGCTCGACAAGAAATATGCCGATATGCGCAAGAAGGCTCAGGAAGAGAAAGATGCTTACTACAACAAGCAGAAGGAATGGGAAGACGCCGAAGGCAAGAAGGTCACGGCGAAGATAGCGGAGCTCGAAAAGAAGAAAAAAGAGAAAGAGGACCAGGTCAAAGAGGCCGACAAGAAACTGCAGGAGATGAACGACGAGTTCGATAAGGCCGAACGGGCCAAGCAGGGCGAACTTGAGTCGGTCCGCATGAAGAATGAGGACGAGGATCGCAAATATGCCGTAGAGGTTGAGCGCGATTACCAGAAGAAATTCGACCAGCTCAACAGTCAGCTTGCAAAGTACGATCAGGAAGAATCGAAGAGGCAGGCCGATATCAGTAAGTTCGACAAAGAGATCGAAGAATTCATGTCGAAGTCGGCCGAGAAGATGGGCAAATTCCAGGAAGACATCGAAAAGGAACGTGCCGCCGTCGACGCGAAGTACAACACCGATAAGACGCAGGCGCAGCAGAAGGCCGAGAAGGAATATCAGGCCAAGCTCACCGAGCTGACCACCAAGAAACAGGCACTCGAAGCGGCCGTCGCGAAACACGGCGACGACACCGATCAGATGAAGATAAAGAAAGAAGAGGAACTCACCAAGGCGCAGGAGGCGAAGCTTCAGGAACTTGAGAAGCGTCTCACCAAGGCCGAAGAGGATCTTGCCAAGCTCGATCAAGAGTACGAGGGCAAGATGGCGCAGATTCAGACCGCCATCGCGAAGACCGCCGAGACTGAGGAGGCCGAGAAGAACGCGAAGGAGAACGAACTCCGCCAGAAGAACGAAGCGGCCCTTCAGAACGCCGCCTCCTTTGATGAGAAGATGGACAAGGAAAAAGGTGCCGCTGCCGAGATAAAGGCGCGCCTCGATGACGATTACGCCCAGAAGATGGCGAAGATCGACGAAGATATAAACAACGAAAAGAACAAACTCGTTGATGCGACCGAGAACCTCAAGGCCAACTGGGGCGAGATCGTCAACAAGGAGATCGAAAAACTGGTGGCGCAGGAAACGGCGCTGTCGGGTGAACTCGATCAGAAAAAGGCCCGCAAGGCCGAGATAGACGCAAAATACGATGCGAAGAAGGCTGAAGAGCTTAACAAGCTCGATGAACGGGCGGGCGGAATAGAGAACAAGTATGCCGAACGGCTCGCCAAGGTCGAGGAACAGGTCCAGAAAGAGGCCGAGGCCGAACGGGCCCGCCTGCAGGCCGAGCTTGACAAGCAGTCACAGGCGAACGCCGCCAAGGAAGAGGAGTTCGGCAAGAATCTTGGCCAGCTTGGCCAGGAAGAGTCGACCATTGCCCGCGGGTTTGATGAGCAGATCGAGAAGCTGAACCGTGACCTGGCGGCGATAGACGAGAAATTCGCCAAGCAGATGCAGCCCTTCCAGGTCGATTCGATCGTCGAGCAGATGAATCAGGAGATCGCGGAGCTCGACAACAAGAAGGTAGAGGAGATCAACAAGATCCAGGAACTTCTTGATGCCGTTCGCGTCGCCAAGACCAACGAGATACAGTCGTTCCAGGACAAGAAGGCGGAACTCAAAGGTAACAAGCCGGAGCTTTCGAAAGCTGAGCGCGAACATCAGGCGAACCTCCGCAAGATAGAGATGGACGAAGCGTCGCTTGACCGCAAACTCAAGTTCACCGAGGAATCGGCGAACCGCAATATCCAGATGAAGAAGTCGGGATATGAACGGCAGATCGCCATGAACAAGGAGAAGCTGGACAAATTCGAGTCGGCGAAAGCGAAGGAGACCATCGACAGCCGCAAGAAGATAAAGGTGCTTGAGGGCGACAAGGCAAAGGCGCTTGCGGCCCACCAGAAGAAGGTGAACGAAGCGGTCAAAACGCAGAAAGGCGAGTCGGCCAAGAATGAGAAGGCGCTCAAAGCGGCCGCGGCCGACATCGACAAGAAGGTCGCCGCGATCCTTGCCTCGGTCAAGCAGCGTCAGGCGGCGGTACAGGGCGAGAAGGCGGCCGAACTCAAGTCCATCAAAGAGCAGAAAGGGGCGATGGCCGGCAAGATAGAGGGCGAATCGAAGGCCGAAAAGGGCAAGATCGCTGCCGAGGTCGCCGAGATCGACAAGAAGATAAAAGATATCCGCAAAGGGATAAAGGATTGGGAAAAGCGGAGCAAATCGGTCGATAAGGCGAAGCTTGACGAGACCCGCAAGCCGTTCGCCGAACGGATGACAGCGCTTGAAGGGCAGAAAAAGGTCCTTGCCGCTGAAAAGGCCGCAAAGATGAAGGGGATCGATGACGCCGCTAAGGCCAAGATCGCCGAGCTTCAGAAGCAGAAAGAGGCGGCGGGCGGCCAGACAAAGGGCTTTGACGCGATGCTCAAGGGCGAGCTCAAGAAGATATCCGACAAGTACGCCGCTCAGAAGGGCGCATTGCAGGGAGAAGAGAAGAAGCTTGCCGGCGAGAAGGCGGGAAAGGCCGCGGCGCTTGCCAAGGAAAAGAGCACCGTCACCAAGGAGAAGGGTGTCCTCGAGAAAGATTTTGCGAAGATCATCAAGAAAGAGGTCGGCGCGATGGCGGCCGGTCGTGCAGCCGAGCTCAAGAAGCTCAAGGCCGATCTGGCTGCGGTGAGCAAGCAGTTGGAGCAGCACGAAGGGGCGAAGGAAGAGATACTTATGAACGCCCTCATGGCTATCGATACCGCCTACGAGACCAGGTCGGGCGAACTCGATATGAAACTGGGCACCGAGAACAAGCGTCTGCAGGATGAGAACAAGAAGTTCGATAAGACCAAGAAGGGCGAAAAGGCGGTTGCCGAGAAGGCGTACAAGGGGTTCCTTGCTGAGAAGGATCGCTTCAAGAAGAGCATCGACAAGTCGGTCGCCGACGCCCAGAAGGAACGCGACGGCAAGATCGCCGACCGTAAAAAGAAACGCGACGACGAATACAAGAAATGGGAACAGGACAAGGAAGGACGCAAGAAGGCATTCGAAGGCCGTACCGCGAGCACCCGTCAGAAGATCGCCGACCTGAACAAAGAGGTCGAAAAGGTCGTGAGCGACATCGCCGTCATCAACGCCGATTGGGCCAAGAAGCTCGACGAGACCAAGGTTAAGAATCAGACCGAAGGACAGAAGCGCGAAAAGGCGTGGAGCGAGCGTCAGCAGAAAGAGACCGCCGCCTTCGATGAAGAGAAGAAGAAGATCGTCGATAAGTACGAGCAGATGGAAGTGAAGGAAAAGACCGACCGTGAGAAACAGAAGCAGGTGTTGCTCGCACAGCGTGACAAGCTGCTTGCTGAAAAAGATAAACGCAAGGACAAGCGGCAGGGCATCCTCGCAAAAGAAAAGGAAGTGTGGGAGTCCAAACAGGCTAAGATGAAGGATGACGAGCAGAAACTGCGCGAGGATCTTGAGAAAATAAAAGCGAAGCGCGAAGATGAGGCGGCCAAGGACAAGGAAGAGGCGCGGAAGAGAAAGGCCGGCGTCGAGACCGAGTATCAGAAGAAGCTCGACGGGATATCCAACGAGGAGCTTAAGGTCATCCAGTCACGCTACAAGGATACCTACAAGGTCGAGTCGAAGCGCGATCTCGAGCTGACCGCGACCACTCAGAAGATCGAGGCGGTCCTTGCTACGGTGCTGTCGAAGAACGGCCTGTCGAAACTTAACGACAACGATCTTTCCACGGCACGTGACCTGTTCGTGCAGGCGCTCTATCTGAACAAGAACGACAAGACCGCGAAGGAGGGGCTCAACGCCCTTAATTCAAAGGCGAAGGCGATCTACTGGGAAGCCTTCGGCATCAAGGAATCCGATAAGTCAAAGGCGAAAAAGATGCTCCAGCAGCTCCTCAAGAGTCTGCTCGCGACCGACGAATATTTCCTGAAATCGCGGGCGTTGCTCGAAGAGATCAAGTAATATTCTCATGAACCGTATTCTCGCAAGGGGAGCACTGCTGGTGCTCCCCTTATTTTTTTGTGTTTATCTTACGGCGGCGGCACGGCCGCCGGCCGACCTTTACCGCGTGTTCTATCTGCCGCTCTCCGAAGCGTCGCTCTGGATGGCCAAGGAAAAGGGCGATATGGCAAAGGACCTCTTTTTGGCCCGGCATCGTCTGCCGCTTAAAGGGCGTGGTACCGTCACCACGGTGCCGATAAACGTGACGAAAAGCTACGCCGGTGGTCAGGAATACTTTCATCTTTATGTGGATATCGCCCAGAAGAGTTCTTTTATCTGGTCGGTCGGCGGTGTCGCAAAAGGCACCATGACGATCAACGGAGAGCAAAAAGGGACCATAGTACTTGCCGGTCCGGCCGATCACGCACGGATAGAGGTGACCTTTGCGCCGGGTGCCTATGTGATACTTTTCACCATAGAGAAGCGACAGGAAGGGATGCCGATGACGTTCCTTTCGGACAAACCGCTTGTTTTCTCGACGCGGGGTTTCACAAGAGCCTTTGCATCGTCGGTAAAGGTGTCCGCGCGGATCGTTCCTGAGGGAGAGTTCATGGCGCGGTTGTACCGTACCTCCTGTATCCCCGTGTCGCAGGATGATCAGAACGGTCGCTCGACATGGCAGGCGGCGTTCGGTGCACCGGCGACAGAATTTGTATACGGCGAGAAACAGCCGCTCATCGTACTGTTACGGAATGCCGGGAACGAAAAGGCGCGCGCGGCGCTGTTGAAATTCGGTTTCGATGATACATCGCTGGCATGGTGGATCGAATGGTTCAAGAGCGGGAGGATATGTACCGATGAAGTATGATCGATCGACGCTGGTGGTTCTCGGCTCCACGTTCATATCTTTGGTGGTGGCTGTGGTCGCGATCGTGATGGTATTACGTGCCGCGACGGGGCCGACCGCCGCCGAGATGACCGAGTTGCGCGACCGGGTCGAGGCGCTGGAGGGAGAGATCGAGACGCTGCGAGAACGGGAAAGCGAAGGTGGGGAGAAGGTCAAGGATGTGTTCTCGGTCGCCGCGGTCGAGGAACAGATGAAGAAGCTCCGCGCCGAGATAGATGATCTCAAGACCCGTGGCGGCGGACAGGGCGGCGTCGCGGCGGCGGAGGAGAAACAGGAGCGGATACTCAAGGATGTCAACAAGGCGTTCCACCGCACCTGGAAATCGCTGCTCGACGCGAAACTCGGCCAGAACGGGTTTGACGACGACCAACGGCAACGCATCGTCGGCGACTACGGCAAGATGCTCGAAGGGATAGAGGATGTGCAGACCCGCTGGCTCAAGGGTGACCTCGACTGGAGCAGCACGATGGATGAGATAAAAATGCGTTCGATAGAGTTCTACGACGCGGTCGAACGAGGTGCCGATACCGACACGGCGCGGCGCGTCATCGACATCGCCTTCCCGACGCCGGAGATGAAGAAATTCTTCTTTTCGGGGAGCGGTCAGTAGGTCTGGGTCTCGTCGCCTTTCGGTTTGAGCGCCTTGCGCGTATCCTGCATATCCTTATGGATGAGCGTCAGTTTTTCGAGCACCGAACGGACATATTGCAGGGTGTCGCGGCTGTTCTTGACGAGATCCTTGATGGAGCTCGCGACCACCGCGAATCCTTTCCCCGCCTCGCCGGCGCGTGCCGCTTCGATGGAGGCGTTGATGGCGAGTATGTCGATGTTCTTGGTGATGGTCGAGAAGTCGGCTATCGATTTCTTCATATCCTTTATGTTGCGCATGAACCGGTCCTCGATGGCCGAGAACTCACCTTCGATGACCGACGAGAGGAGATGGTAGACGACGCGTGCCTGATCGCTGGTGATGAGGGTGGTCCGCTTCGGCAGATGTTCGCGGATGAGGGCGAGGATGTCGCCGCGCGAATCGGCGATCTCGATGAGCAGATCGAGCTCGGGATGTTTGATCGCGTCGATATAGCTTGTTGAGATGCGTATCTGCCGTTCGGCGGCATAGCGCAGGGCCGGCGCGTCGCGGAACTCGTCGGTGACGATCATCACCTCGGCGCTCGGTATCTTCTCAAAGAACTTCAGGAACGCCAGCGTCGCATCGCCGCCGCCCACGAACGCTATCTTCATCGTCATGTACGCCTCCCTGAGTGACCGAAGAACAGCCGATGATAACATAAATTTGGCTTTTGGCAAAGAAACTCGCGCGCGCGACTTCCTTTATATTGAAATATCGCGCAAGTATGGTATTGTGGCGGCGTTGTTGCGTTTTTCGCAAAGGAGTTCAGGATGAAAGAAAGACTCGAAAAGATGCGCGGCGAGTTCACCGCGCAGTTGAACGGTGCGGCAAGCCCCGAAGAGGCCGAAAAGGTGCGCGTGGCGTTCCTCGGCAAGAAGGGGGCGTTGACCGAAGTTCTGAAAGGAATGAAGGATCTTACCCCCGATGAACGGCGCGAGGTCGGCGCACTGTCCAACGCCCTCAAGGATGAGTTCGAAAAGCTCATCGCGGCGCGGATGGCGACGCTTGGCCGGGCCGGGATAGAGAAGCAGTTGGCGGCCGAATGGCAGGATATCAGCTGGCCCAGCGGCCTCAAGCGCGGCGCGGCCCATCCGGTCGCGGTCATCCGGCGGCGGGTCAAGGATATCTTCATCTCGATGGGCTTCGAGGTGCTCGACGGGCCCGAGATGGAGGAGGAGGATTTCAACTTCAACAAGCTCAACATACCGCCCGACCATCCGGCGCGCGATTCGCAGGACACCTTCTGGCTCACCGACGGCAAGCTCCTGCGGACCCACACCTCGCCGGTACAGGTGCACGGGATGCTCTCGCACACCCCGCCGTTCAAATTCATCGCCCCCGGCAAGGTCTACCGCAACGAGGCGGTCGACGCGAGCCACGAACACACCTTCCACCAGATCGAGGGGATGGTGGTCGACAAGAACATATCGGTCGCTCATCTTATCTATTCGATGAAGACGCTGCTGACCGGCATCTTCGAGAAGGAGGTCGAGGTGCGCCTGCGTCCCGGCTTCTTCCCGTTCGTCGAACCGGGCTTCGAACTCGATATCAAGTGCCTCATCTGCGGCGGCAAGGGGTGTTCGGTCTGCAAGCAGAGCGGCTGGCTCGAACTGATGCCGTGCGGCATGGTTCATCCGAATGTCCTGCGCCACGGCGGCATCGATCCGGAGGAGTTCTCCGGGTTCGCCTTCGGGCTCGGTCTGGAGCGGCTGGTCATGATGAAGTACGGGATCGACGACATCCGCCTGTTCCACGGCGCCGATCTTCGTTTCTTCACGCAGTTCTAAAGGAGGCTTACGATGTTGTTATCGCTCTCCTGGATACAGGAATATGTCGATCTGGCGGGCCTCACGCCCGAAGAGATCGTGAAGCGGCTGGCGCTCTCCACCGCCGAGATAGAGGCGGCCCACTGGGTCGGCCGCCATTTCGAGCAGGTGAAGGCGGCCCGCATAGAGAAGATAGAGAATCACCCGAACTCCGACAAGTTGCACCTCGCGACGATATTCGACGGCAAAGAGCGCGCGACGGTGGTCTGCGGCGCCCCGAACATCGCCGAAGGTCAGGTGGTACCGTATGCGTCGCTCGGAACGATCCTGCCGGGCGATTTCGAGATAAAACCGGCGAAGATCCGGGGCGTCGAAAGCCGCGGTATGCTCTGCTCGGCCAAGGAACTCGGCCTCGGCGAGGACCATTCGGGGATCCTGCAGCTCGACAAGAAGATGGAGCTCGGCACGCCGCTCTCCACCCTTTACGGCGCGGCCGATTTCGTCATCGAGATAGAGAACAAGACGGTCAACCACCGGCCCGATCTCTGGGGCCACTACGGTTATGCCCGCGAACTGCGGACGATATTCAACCGGCCGTGGAAAAAGAAACTCGATTTCACCGGCATCACACCCGATAAAAAGGAAGAAACGCTCGCCATCGAATTCACCACCGACAAGGCGCTCCACTACATCGGCGTCAAGATGTCGGGCGTTAAGGTCGGGCCGTCGCCGCGCTGGCTCGTTGAGCGGCTTGAAGCGGTGGGCAGCCGGTCGATCAACAACATCGTCGACATCACCAACTTCGTGATGCTCGAAACGGGGCATCCGCTCCACGCCTTCGACCGCAAGAATATCATAGGATCGACCATCATCGTCCGGAATGCGACGGCGGGCGAGAAGTTCACGACGCTCGACGGGATCGAACGGATACTCACCGACCGCGACATCGTCATCGCCGACAAAGACAAGGCGGTGGCGCTCGGCGGCGTGATGGGCGGCCTTCACAGCGAGGTCGAACCGGGCACCACCGAACTCATCATCGAATCGGCCCTCTTCGATCCGGCGACGATCCGCCGCACCGCCAACCGGCTCGACCTCCGGACCGACGCGGCGCAGCGCTTCGAGAAGGCGCAGTGGGTCGAGAATTCGTGGCTCGCGGTACAGCGCTGTATCGAACTGATAAAAGAACTGGCCCCCGGCGCGCAGGTCACCTCCGAGGCGGCCCACCGCGACGCGAGCCAGAACTACGACTTCAAGGGGACGATACGGCTTTC
>Ga0074195_1002501_pt1 | contig 20336 bp, 18 predicted proteins | sample EPASupsiteHSE623_FD_64525 | JGI IMG/M metagenome (GOLD analysis project Ga0074195, IMG submission 64525) | Bioremediated contaminated groundwater from EPA Superfund site, New Mexico - Sample HSE6-23 | ecosystem: Environmental > Aquatic > Deep subsurface > Groundwater > Contaminated ...
TGTACCATGGGGCCCTGCCGGATCATCCCACCCCACCGCGTCCGTGGCGTCTGTGGTGCCGATGCCGACCTGATCGTTTCCCGCAACCTGCTGGATATGATCGCTACGGGAGCAGCGGCACATTCGGACCATGGCCGCGATATTGTCGAGACGCTGTATCTTCTCGGCACCGGAAAGACCAAAGACTATGCAATCACCGACAAAGAAAAACTCCAGAAGATCTGCAAGGAATACGGTATCAGCACTGAAGGAAAGAAACCGGAGCAGCTTGCCGCTGAACTGGGCGGCGCCATGTTAGACGAGTATGGCATGCGGAAAAACACCCTCCAGTTCCTGAACCGTGCCCCGAAAGCGACCCGGGAGATCTGGGACAAACTCGGCATTACCCCACGGGGCATTGACCGTGAAGTAGTTGACTCCATGCACCGTGTCCAGATGGGAGTCGGGGCAGACTATGTCAACATCCTGCTCCAGGGACTGCGCACCTCGCTCTCGGATGGCTGGGGCGGATCGATGATCGGCACCGAGGTCTCGGATATCCTGTTCGGCACTCCCACGATCACCAGCTCAAAGATGAACCTGGCCGTGCTGAAAGCGGATCACGTGAACATCTCGGTGCACGGCCACAACCCAATGCTCTCCGAAGTGATGGTGAAAGCGGTTGCTGATCCGGAGATGAAGGCACTCGCCCTGAAGTACGGTGCGAAAGGCATCAACCTTGTCGGGATGTGCTGTACCGGCAATGAACTGCTCATGAGAAAGGGCATCCCGATGACGGGGAACCATCTCAACCAGGAATTAATCATCGCAACCGGCGCCCTTGAAGCAATGGTCGTGGACTACCAGTGCATCTTCCCCTCGCTCCCCCGGACTGCCAGCTGCTACCATACACAAATCATCTCCACAAGTTCGAAAGCCACGATCCCGGGCTCGTACTTCTTTGACTTCCATGCGGAGGATGCATATCTCACGGCAAAGGCAATTGTACGGATGGCAGTGGAGAACTACAAAAACCGGAACCCCCAGCGTGTCCTGATCCCGGGAGAGCCGGTCCCGGTCATGGCGGGATTTTCCAATGAGGCGATCAAGAACGCACTCGGGGGCTCGTTCAAACCGCTCATCGACCTGATCGCTGCCGGCAAGATCCGGGGTGCGGTCGGGATTGTCGGGTGCAACAACCCGCACGTGAAGCAGGACTCCGGCCACGTGACACTGGCAAAGGAACTGATCAGGAGAAATATTCTCTGTGTCGAGACGGGCTGCGCTGCGATCGCATCAGGAAAAGCCGGTCTCCTCCGGCCCGAGGCCGCATCGCTCGCTGGCAGCGACCTCCGTGCAGTCTGCGAGTCGTTGAAGATCCCGCCGGTGCTCCACATGGGATCCTGCGTTGACAACTCCCGCATCCTCGTGCTCGCAGCGGAACTCGGCAATGCCCTCAATGTGCCGATCCATAAACTACCCATTGCCGGCGCAGCACCTGAATGGTACTCGCAGAAAGCGGTCTCTATCGGGGCATACTTCGTTGCCTCCGGGGTTTACACGGTTCTCGGCGTGATGCCGCACATTGCGGGAAGCCCTGCAACCGTGTCGCTCCTGACCGAGGGGCTGAAAGGCGCGGTGAACGCGAGTTTCGCCGTAGAACCAGACCCGGCAAAAGCCGCGGTGCTCATCTCGGACCACATCGAACGCAAGCGGGCCGAGCTCGGGATATGAGCCGGTCCAGGGAACCACGAGGCGCACCCCTCGCAGGAAACAGTCATATTCCTCACGTTGCGGGCAAGGACGGGATCCGTATCCTCATTACCGGGAAAGGCGGGGTCGGTAAGACCACCATTACCGCCCTCCTCGCCCACCTGTTTGCACAGGAAGGATTCCGGGTGCTTGCCATTGACGGCGACCCCCAGCAGAATCTCGCGGTGACCCTGGGAGTACCTCCAGAGAAAGCGGAGCAGATAATCCCGGTATCAAAGAGCACTGAGTATCTCCGGGAAAAGATTGGGGCCGGCCCGGACATTTCTCCGGGCGGTCTCCTCACGCTTAACCCGGATGTGAGCGATGTGGTGGACCGGTTCTCTATTCCTGTCGCGGATAACCTGCGGCTCCTTGTCATGGGCGGGGTCAGGCAGGCCGGCTCCGGCTGCCTCTGTGCCGAGTACACGCTTCTTACCGCAATCCTCCGGCACATGCGGCTCCTCAACGATGAGGTTATCCTTTTGGACACGCCGGCCGGTCTTGAGCATTTCGGCAGGGCGGTCGCTGATGGATTTACCTGTGCGGTTGTTGTAGCGGATCCCTCCTACAATGCTCTTTCCGTGGCACGGGAATCTGCTGCGCTCGCACGACAACTGGGAATCGAACATATTATTCTGGTCGTGAACCGTGTCAGCAAACCGGAGGACCGCAACAAGGCACGTGAGCGGGCTGGACATCTCGATGAATTTTCCCAGGTGATGCTGCTTTCCTTTGCGGCAGAGGTGATTGCTGCGGAACCTGAAGTCTGCCCGCTCCTTGCAACTGAATCGGATTTTATGCGTGCGATCAAAGCCCTCGTGGTGACCATTACCCATAAGTGCGAAGTCCATTCGCCAGAATTCCTTTGAGGGGGTCGCTATCTGATTCCCGAACCTGGGTGCAGGATATCTGCGAACTTCAAGGCATCAGCAGTGCATATGATTCCGGTTCTCATCAATAAATCTTTGAAAGGGTGGACATTTGTTGCCAGTATTTGCGTACGGGGTATCATTTTTTGTCGGTTTTTGTCCTTATCATAAAACATGAGAATTTGTAGATTCAGGACATACACGAAAATAAACCCAAATCGGGCTTTATTTGCTATATCCTTGTCCGGAAAAGCCCGTAAACACTCTCTTTTTAGCCCCAGTGGAAAAAGCGCCCAATATTCGCCCTGATTGCCAAAATACGACAGGAAACCCCCTCACCGGATGGCTCCCAAAGGCCTTTACATCCAGGCTTTTTTCGCCACATCATTTAGCCCATCCGGACCCCATAAACCCTGCCGGAATGCGAATATGAAGCTCTTTTTTTCGACGGAGGTTTTAAAAAATTGTGTTTTGGGTAGGAATACGAGGAGCCGGTCGCGAAGCTGGGGCGAAAACGGCAAACTCGTGCGACGCGGTCGGCGATCAACACCAGAACGGGAGTACCCGCTCCAGGAATAAAAACCCGGTCTGCAAACCAACCCCGGTTCTGCTATTCTAAAAAAGCTGTTGTCGAAAGGAAAAATCTTTATCAGGTTCGCACCCTGTTCAGTTTCTGTTCAATAATTTTCTCCATCTCGTCAGTAAACGACTTCACCCGTGCACCAGCCACCGGTGATACGGCACTGATCGCATGGACCAGTTCCCGGATATGAAGCAGTCCGGCCAATTCCTTGTCGCAGGTTTTCCCGAACATGGGAGCCCGGCAGAAGTGGCAGATCCGGAGACCATAATGCCGGAGCTGTTCCGGGCTGATCTGTGTCCCGTGGATTTCTGCACTCGCTGCGACGGTTGAACCGCACGGCGATCCACGGATCACGCGGACGCTGTCGACAGTACCGTTATCCTGCACCATCACCTCAAATGAAGGGCGCCCGAACACTTTTGCGAATTCATTAATTGCCGGCACCCGGGTATTGTCTTCGAGCAGGCACATGGTTGGGGGTGCAACAATATTTTCATTGATCGCCCTGGCCTGCCGGAGGAACCCGGGACCGAAACTGACCCCGAGAATCACCGGTTTCTGCTTCTCGACAATAGCAAGAGCAACATCCGGGTGGCGAACGTAGGAGATATAGAGATCGCACGGGGGGAGTTCGAGGTGGAGGTCATCTGCGACCATACCCTGCGGGAACGATACCATAATCCATTCCGTCGGGAACCGTTCCCTGATTACTTCATATTCCCGGTCACCGAATTTTCCATCACTTACCATGCCGATCTTCATCATTATCCTCCCGATAAAGCCGGTCTGCCCGGATCTGCGTCCATGATGGTACAGACGACTTTTTCTCTCTCATCGTTCTGCACATCACTCATTCCCTTCTTTGTGTGTTTTTGTGGAGAATACGATCAATTTTCACTTTGATTGCCAAAAACGGTATATTTCCACGTCACCACCTGGCCGGCGTCCGGATAACCATCAGGGGTTTATCTGTGTGGATGGCGACCCCCAGCGTGGTACTCCCGACAAGAATCTCCGTCACTAACCCTTTCCCATGCGAGCTCATCAGGATCAGGGAGATCTCCTCGCCCTCTGCAAGGCGGATGATCTCGTCCGTTGGACGACCCAGACGGACATGGGTCTTTACCGTGAGCCCGGCACCGGTAAGATCGGTTTTTATTGCCTTGAGCTTCTTTGTTGCCTCCTGCACATTGGCCTCCACCTCATTATGCGTCTCCCCGGTCGTTACGACATGAAGCACGTGAACTTCGCCCATCCCTTCAATACCCTTCAATTCGGACAGCGCCTTTTCCGCAGGCCGGGAGAAATCCGTTGGGAAGAGTACCCGGGAGAAGAGACCGGGGCAGAACCGGTCAAACACCGCACCCTCGAGTTCTCCGGCAAGATCATGCCGGAGGAGGAGCAGGTGCACCTTTCCCTGGCGCAGCACCGCTGTTGAGACACTCCCGAGCAGCAACCCCTTGATCAGTCCCCGCCCGCGGGATCCCATAATGATGAGGGAAATGTTCTCGCTCACGGCCCTGCAGAGGATTGCTGTCGGGATATCGCCACCGGTGATGACATCAACGGTCACCTTCACGGAAAAACCAAGGTCTTCAAGGAATTCTTTTTCTTCCTCCAGCTGGATCTGTGCATTCTTGATGTGCGGTTCGTGAGTCCACCCGTGTCTGGTGTAATGGGTGGCATCGACTACGTGCTGGAGAACGATCTCCTTAATCCCGGGAATCCTGGTCAGACATAACAGGATTTTTTTGGCATGTTCAGAAAAATCTGTGGGAACCAATACCTTTCCTAACATCATCCTCCCCCTAGGTTCTACTCGCTCTTACCCTAATTTAAGGTATCCATACAAGGAGATAAGGAAGATCCAGTTCCCGGTGGTGCCGGCAATCCGCAGATTGTTACATGGTAATTCCCCGATTATTTCTCCGGTCCAACAACCAATTTTTAATAGCTTCAGGTGATACTCCTACTATTCAGGGTCTGGGATAAAAATGTCCAGGAACGAGATCGAGTTGATAACCATGTTTCATGCCATCCGGATACACCCTGACATTTAAGAGGTTTTTACATGGCAGAAGAGATTCGGGACTTGATCGAAAAAATAAACCAGGAAGGAATCAGGGCCGCGGAGGAAAAGGCTCAACAGATTGAGGCCGCGGCAGGGCAGAGGGCTGATGAGATCCTTGCCCGGGCACGGTTTGAAGCAGAAGAGATGATTGCTGCCGCGAAAGCCCGGATTTCCCGTGACGATGAAACGGGAAAGACCCTGCTTGCCCAGGCAGGAAGGGATCTGCTCCTTTCCTTAAGAAAAGAGATTAATGCCATGCTCGGGCGGATCGTGGTTTCTGATGTCCGGCAGGCTTTGACCCCCGAGACACTGTCCAGGCTCTTATCAGAAGTGGTCAGGAATTATAGCGCAGGTGACGGGAGTGAGATAACGGTTTTCCTGAATCAGGAGGATCTGGAAATCCTGGAAAAGCAATTTTTACACAAACTCCAAAAAGAGACGAAAAAAGAGATCCTTTTGCGACCTGCAGAAGAAATTTCCGGCGGGTTTATCATAAGTTTTGACAGCGGAAAGTCCTGCTATGATTTCACCGACCGGGCACTGGCAGACTATATCGGCACCTGTCTTAAGCCGAAGCTGAACCGGATACTCCAGGGAGCAGTTGAGGAATGAGATAAGATGGCAGATTTTTATCCCTATCTGATAGCAAGCCTGCCCATGCTGCACTTCGGCATGAAGCCGCCGTTTTCTTTCGAGTGGTTTCTTAAGACCTGTTGTCCGCTTATTCCGGAAAATGACGGTTACCTCCTGCGTACGCTGCCGCAACCAGAACAATATCCGGAAAACGGCACAAGGCACCCGGTTATCCGGGGATGGATCGAATTCGATGGTGCCTTGAGAAATGAGCTGGTCAGGGTGCGTGCCGCAAAAAGACACATTGAACCTGAGATCTATCTGCGACCCGACGGGTACAGCGGTTCATCCCTCGCCCCTGCAGTTATGGCAGCGGGCATGAATGCTACGGTGCTCGATGCGGAGAAGACACTGGATGAAACCCGCTGGAAGGCATTGGACGAGCTTACAACAGGCCATTATTTTGACCTGGATTTCCTGATAACCTATGCCTGGAAACTGCGGATCCTTGAACGCTGGGATAAGATTCAAAGTGCTGACGGGACGGTCCTGCTCCAACAGGCGTTGCAGGGGTGAACGGGAGTATCCATGATTGCACCACGAACCGGGCGGATTACAAAAATCAGTGGCAACATGGTGACGGCCCGTTTCGATTCCCCCGTGATGCAGAATGAGGTTGCCTATATCCTGCATGAAGCAGAACATCTCAAATCGGAGATCATCCGTGTCCGCGGCAACCTTGCAGAGATGCAGGTCTATGAGGCAACCGGGGGAATAAAGGTTGGGGAGAAGGTTGAGTTTACCGGGGAACTCCTCTCGGCCGAGCTCGGGCCGGGCCTGCTTGGCCAGATATTCGACGGCCTGCAGAACCCGCTGCCGGAGATCGCAAAAGAGTGCGGCTTTTTCCTGCAGCGCGGGGTGTACAAAAAAGCACTCCCTGATACCCGCAGGTGGGACTTTACGCCGCTGGTTAAACCCGGTGATCGGGTACGTGCCGGGGATAAAATCGGATTTGTTGTGGAGAATATCTTCAGGCACTCCTGCATGGTCCCCTTCTCGCTGCGGGGAAGTTTCGAAGTTGTTTCGATTGAGCCTGCAGGCACGGTCACTATCCGCGATGCCGTTGCGCAGATCAGGGATGCTGACAACCGGATCGTTCCGGTATACCTGACCCAGGACTGGCCGGTGAAAATTCCCATCCATTCGTATACTGAGAAACTAAAACCCGGCGAACCGCTGGTCACGAAAATGCGCCTGATCGATTCGCTCTTTCCCGTGGCCCGCGGGGGGACGTACTGTATCCCCGGTCCTTTCGGGGCGGGAAAGACGGTTCTGCAGCAGTTGATCAGCCGGCACAGCGACGCGGATATCGTTGTTATTGCTGCATGCGGGGAGCGAGCCGGGGAAGTTGTCGAGACCTTAAAGACATTTCCTGCAATCCGTGACCCGCGGACCGGCCGGCCCCTGAGCGAACGGACCGTCATCATCTGTAATACAAGCTCCATGCCGGTTGCAGCACGGGAATCGAGTGTCTATACGGCCGTCACCATCGCCGAATACTACCGCCAGATGGGCCTTCACGTGCTCCTGCTTGCGGATTCCACCTCCCGCTGGGCACAGGCCATGCGCGAGATGTCCGGCCGGCTCGAAGAGATCCCCGGCGAAGAGGCGTTTCCAGCATATCTGGAGTCCCGCATCGCCTCGTTCTACGAACGGGCAGGCATGGTGCGGTTGTATGACGGGTCCACCGGGTCCGTCACCATAGGGGGAACCGTGAGTCCGGCTGGAGGGAACTTTGACGAGCCGGTGACGCAGGCAACCCTGAAGGTGGTTGGCGCTTTTCTTGGGCTCTCCCGGAGCCTCTCCGATGCCCGCAGGTACCCGGCAATCGACCCGCTGATCAGCTGGAGCAAGTACCCGGGCTTTATTGACCGGAACCTGAAAGACCGGGGGCATGCGGTCCTGCGTAAAGGGTACGATGTGGCGCAGATGATGAAAGTTGTCGGGGAGGAAGGGACGGCGCTTAACGATTATGTGGACTACCTGAAAGCCGGGTTTTTTGATTTCGTGTACCTGCAGCAGAATGCCTTTGACCCCGTTGACGAAGCCACATCCAGGGAACGGCAGATCTATATTTTTGAAGTCATCATCCGCATCCTTGAATCGGAATTTATATTCGAAGATAAGGGTACAGCGCTGCACTTTTTCCAGCAGATGAGGCAGCTTTTTAAGGGCTGGAACTCTACGCCATGGCAGAGCAGGGAGTTCGAAGCAGCGGAGAACGAGGTCCAGGCATTTGTATCCGGACGTTCGGGAACAGGATAACATGCAGAAATTCTATACCCGCATCAGCCAGATCACCGGGGACGTTATTGTGGTCGAGGCGGAGAATGTCGGTAACACTGAGCTTGCCGAGGTGATTACCCGGCAGGGAACATCCCTTGCGCAGGTTATCCGCCTTGACGGGAACAAAGTATACCTGCAGGTCTTTGCCGGCAGCCGTGGCATCTCGACGGAAGACCGGGTTCGTTTTCTCGGACACCCTATGCGGATCTCTTCCGGCCCCCTGTTGCTTGGGCGCATCTTCAACGGGAGCGGCATACCGCTTGACAACGGGCCGGCCCTCTCAGAAAATCTCGTTGATATCAGCGGGCCGTCCATGAACCCGGTCAAAAGAGTCATACCGGACAAGATGATCCGGACGGGCATACCCATGATCGATGTCTTCAATTCGTTAGTGGAATCCCAGAAGATCCCCATTTTTTCGATTGCCGGCGAGCCGTACAACGAACTGCTGGCACGGATCGCGATCCAGGTGGAAGTCGACATCATCATTCTCGGGGGAATGGGGATGAAGCATGACGATTACCTCGTCTTCCGGGACACGCTGGAAGACCACGGCGCTCTTTCCCGTTCGATCGTCTTCATGCATACCGCAGCCGATCCGGTTGTGGAGTGCCTGCTTGTCCCGGACCTCTGTTTAGCGGTGGCAGAGAACTTTGCCCTTGAGGGAAAACAGGTTCTTGTCCTCTTAACCGACGTGAGCAATTTCTGCGATGCCCTGCGCGAGATGGCTATCACCATGCAGCAGATCCCCTCTAACCGGGGATACCCGGGCGACCTGTACAGCCAGCTGGCAGCCCGGTACGAAAAGGCCGCTGATTTTGACAGCGCAGGGTCCATCACTATCCTTTCTGTAACAACCATGCCCGGTGACGACGTGACCCACCCGATCCCGGACAATACCGGCTATATCACCGAGGGGCAGTTCTACTTAAAGAACGGGGCGATCGAGCCCTTCGGCTCCTTAAGCCGCTTAAGGCAGCAGGTCAACGGAACGACCCGGGATGACCACCGGATGATCATGGACCGGATGATCCAGCTCTATGCTGATTACCGCGAGACGCAGGAGAAGCAGGCAATGGGATTTTCGATGAGTGCATGGGATGAAAAACTCCTGCGCTACGGGAAACTTTTCGAGGAGAAGATGATGTCGCTCCGAATCAACATCCAGCTTGAGGATGCACTTGACCTTGGCTGGGCGATACTCCACGAATGTTTCTCTCAAGAAGAGACCGGGATACGCAAATCGATGATAGAAAAATACTGGCCTTACATGTATGCAGGTAAAACGTACGCAAGGTGAACTGAAACGACAGCGGGATGCCCTCCAGCAGTACGAGCGGTATCTGCCCACGCTCCAGCTGAAAAAGCAGCAGTTACAGATTGAGATCTCGCACCAGCAGAGAACCCGGGCTGACAGGAAGACCGCCCTTTCAGAGAAGCAGCGTTCGGCAGCCAGCTGGCTGGGGCTCCTTGTGGAAACTCCGGCAATCCGGCAATGGCTTGTTGTGGAGAACGTGAACACCGGCCGGAAAAATATTGCCGGGATAGAGGTCCCCCTTTTTCATAGCGTGGATTTTGTGCCGGCAGCGTACGACCTGTTCTTAACGCCCCTCTGGGTAGATGCGGGGCTTGACGTGCTGCGGGAGATGGTATCCTTACAAGAAGAGATACGGGTCATCGACCAGGGTATTGCGGTTCTCAACAAGGAACTGCGGGTCACATCGCAGCGTGTCAACCTTTTTGAAAAGGTAAAGATCCCCGGGGCGCAGGAGGCAATCCGGCTGATACGGATCTCCCTTGGCGACCAGATGACTAATGCTGTTGGTCGCAGTAAAATTGCCAAAAAGAAGATCGAAGAGGCTGATTATGAGGAGATGGCGATATGATTGTTCCGATGAGAAAAGCCACCATCCTTTTCGAGACCGGAGATGCAGAAGCAACGGTAAAATATCTGCGGGAATTGGGGGTTTTGCACGTTGAGCACCAGAATCTGCCTGAGGGCAGAGATATATCTGTGCTCCAGGAGAATGTGGCCTTAATCAACTCCTCGTTTGATGTGCTGGACCGGGCGACAGCAGCAGAGAATGATGCCCGGCCGCAAAATAATATCACTGGTGACTGGATGGCGGTTGCAAACCATATCATCGAACTTGGCAGGCGCCAGGAACAACAGGAGTCCTTATCCGGAAACCTGCTCGGTCATATCAGTGAGTGGGAGCGTTGGGGGGATGTTGATCTCGACCGGATTCAGCACCTGAGCCAAAACGGCGTGTACCTTAAGCTGTACCAGGTACCCTTAAAAGAAATAAACCGTTTTCCCGATGACGTGGTTGTGAAAACGATATTTTCCGCAGGTGATATTGCATACTGCGTGGTGATTTCCCACAGGCAGTTCGCGTGCGCCTTTAAGGAAGTTCTTCCGCCAGGGCAGGGCCTGTCTTCTCTTCAACAACAGCTTGCCGGAAATATTATGGATATCGGGAGAACAAAGGGAGAGATTCTTGCATCCGCTTGTTTCTCTCAAGCACTTCGAAAAACCAGGAAAACGCTGGAGAAAGAGATCGAAATCCAGCGGGTCCTCAGCGGTATGGGAAAGGAGGGGGCAATCAGTTATGTAACGGGGTATATCCCTTTTGATGAGGAGGGGCAGCTCATTGCCACAGCCAGGGACAGAAAATGGGGAATCGTGATCGATGAGCCTTCGGCCGACGATAATGTGCCTACGCTCCTGCGCAATCCCGGCTGGGTCTGCAGGATCAAGCCGGTGTTTGATCTCCTCGGGATCACGCCCGGATACCGGGAACTTGATGTAAGCACGCTCTTTCTGATTTTTTTTGCCATCTTTTTCGGGATTCTGATAGGTGATGCCGGTTACGGGCTGGTCTATATCCTGATAACTCTGGGATTGCAGAAAACGATGGGACATAATCCAGAGATGAAAACAACGATCTCGCTTTTTTATCTCCTGGGCTCCTGCGCAATACTATGGGGGGTCCTGACCGGCACCTTCTTTGGTCAGCAATGGCTGCTCGACTTAGGATATACGCCCCTCGTACCGCAGTTAAATGATGCCAACAGTATGCAGACGTTCTGCTTCTTCCTTGGAGCATTGCATTTGTCCATCGCCCATTCCTGGCGGGCTGTCCTGAAATATCCGTCGCTCGCAGCGCTTGCTGAGGTGGGATGGATCTGCATACTCTGGACCGCGTTTTTCCTTGCCAGAACGTTAATCCTGGGGGAGGCATTTCCCTCCCTGGGCATCTGGCTGGTTGCAACGGGAATTGTACTCGTGATTTTGTTTACCAGCCCCCAGGCTCATGTGTTCAGGGCTGTTGGAGATGGGCTGGGGACGTTAGTGTTGAGCTTTATGAACAATATTACCGACGTTATTTCCTATGTACGTCTTTTTGCGGTTGGCTTAGCAACACTCGCCATTGCAGAGACCACGAACACGCTGGCATCAGGATTCGGTGAGGGTGTCGTGGCGTTAGTGGCAGGGATAGTAATTCTTATCATCGGCCATGGCTTAAACATCATTTTAGGACCTATGTCGGTACTTGTGCATGGCGTCAGGCTTAACGTGCTTGAATTTTCGGGACATGCGAATGTAACCTGGAGTGGGGAGGCGTTCGAGCCCCTCAAAGAATAAACAGGAGAACATCATGGATAGAATAACAAGGGGGATATCATGGATGCGCTGCTGATGCAATTTCAGGATCTGGGATTAAGTCTGGTGCTTGCCCTGTCAGCCTGCGGCTCTGCCGCCGGAGCAGGTATTGCCGGAATGGCGGCGATAGGTGCATGGAAGAAGAATTTCAGCCAGAATAAGCCGGCAGCATTTATGCTCGTTGCTTTTGTCGGTGCTCCGCTAACCCAGACGATCTATGGCATGATCGTGATGAACCGGATGTATGAACTTGCCGCGCAAGGGGTGTATCTCTGGAGTGTCGGCGCCTTTTGCGGCCTTGCTATTGGCCTTTCTGCATACTATCAGGGTAAATGTGCTGCCTGTGCCTGCGATGCTATGGGCGAGACCGGGAAAGGATTCGGCAATTACATGATCGTACTGGGTATGACCGAAACCGTGGCTCTGCTTGTGATGGCGTTTACCCTGGGTATTCTCGGTAAATTTGGCGGGGGATAAATTCACCTGGCGCGGGGGTAGCACACCGGTCAATTCATTTTGGCCCGGTAAAAACCGGGTTTATTCCATACGCTTCTTTGAAGAACAGCAGAAACGCCCGTTGCCAATAATATCAGGTATTTTTTCTCCTTCTTATAATCTTTAAAGATTCTTCCTGCAGGTAGCCGGAATGCGGTCCGGGGTTTTTTTATTATTCCGGATTACGGATAATGAGCACAGGTCGTGTTGCGTTCATAGCTACATCATGTGCTGTACTGCCGAGTAAAAGGTCTCGCAGGCAGCCTTTTCCATGGGAGCTCATCCAGATGACCGATACGTCCTCTTCATCGGCAACCTTCATGATCTCTGAAGGGGGATTTCCGGTCCTCACTATTGTCCTGACATTGATACCCTGTGTGGCAAGACGGATGCGGATTGCCTCTATCTGATCCTTCACCTTCTGGACAGCATCCTCCCTCTCAGCTTCAGTCTCTCCCTGATAAACAACATGGAGGAGGATAACTTCACCTATCCCGGGTGTCGCCCCGGCAAGCGCTATTGAACGGTCAGAGTAACGGGAGAAATCAACCGGACAGAGGACCCGGAAGAGTATCATCGGGCAGAACAATTCATAGGTTTTCACCTTCATCTTCTCGATGATTTTATGGCGCATGATCAGCACATTGGTCCTGCTCAGACGGCAGAGAACATTCGTCGATACACTGCCAAGGAGTACTCCTTCCACGAAGCTCTTCCCGTATGCACCGATAACGATCAGGGAAACGCCTCTTTCCTCGGCGGTATCGATGATTGCTCCGGCGGTGTCGGATGATGTTTTTACCGCCGTTACTACCCTGAGGTTCTGGTTAAGGCGTTCAAGGTAGCGTTTCTCTTCCCTGAGGAAATTTTCACCGCTCCGGTAGAATGTATCCCCTATCTCTCCACCACCTCTCGTTGATATGGCCACTTCGACAACGTGGAACAGGATGACATCGCGGGCTCCGGGAAAACCAGCGATACAGTCGAGTGCCCGCTTTGCGTACTCTGAAAAATCTGTCGGAAACAGTATTTTTTCAAACATGATTCACACCCAGAAGAACCCCCTCCTGCTCCCCCAGCAGAGAGCGTGATACGGAAGGTGCTCTCATTCAAACAATACATACGGGTTGCGATATAAAAGGTATCCTGGTTCACTGCACCCTTTTTAACGCGGGAATCTTCAGTGCTGAAAATGCGTTGGCCCGGGATGTATCTTACGGGGGAACACCGCCATTCAAACGCAGGCATAACGGATATTAAGGGTGCATCTGCCCGCACTGCACATCTTCACTCCCGGCATACCACCGGGCAGATCAGGGTGTCTGCCGGGAGAGGCTGCGGCATGCGACCATGAGGGTGCCTTTCCCCCGGTTTGCCACATCCCCCTTGTACACATCCGCGGTGATCTTCCATTCCGGAAGCACCTGCTGCCCGGTCTTTTCAAACGTGGGGAGCATGTCGTGCACCGTTCCTAAAATCACGCACGAGCCGTTCTTCATGTTTCCGCAGGGCCGGGTGGCATCGCCTTCGATGATGAGCTCCCCGCCCCGCATCTCCACGCCGGGGAAATCCCCCGTGCTGCCATGGATGTGCACCGTGCCGCCGGCAAGGTATTCAGCGCAGAAATCCCCGGTATTGCCAGACACCTCAACCTTTCCGCCCTGCATCCCTTTCTTCTCGCCGCGGTAACCGGTTGCACAATAGTGGCTGGCATTGCCCCGGCAGAGGATCGTCCCGCCCCGCATCTCCCGTCCGAGCCACGAGTCGGCGTTGCCACGGATCTCGATCGTGCCGCCGCTCATGAAGTTCCCGCAGTGCATGCCGATGTCCCCTTCGATGATGATACTGCCGGTGTCCATGTACTCCCCGACGCGCTTTATCCGGGACGTGTCCCCTTTGAGCACGACTTCGATGTTTTCCGGGGCAACTGCGGTACCTTCGACAAAGATCCAGAACAGTTCGGAGAGCGTGCGTTCCTTGTTGCCCTCGTAGACAAGAAGATCGGTGCCTTTTAAGAAATTGCGGGGGATGATCGCTTCTGCTTCGATCGGGAGGTTGGGCTTGGCCCTCACCTTGCTTTCGAGAATCACTCTCATGTAAAAGCCTCCGTCTCTATGCGCCGCCCGCGGGGGAGATACACGTCCTGCACCGGGTAATTGCTCATTCTCACGGTGTAGAACTGCTCAAATCTCTTGATAAATTCCGGGTCATTCTCCATCATGAGATCCTCCGGTACCTTCGCATCAACCCAGAAAGTGGCATTTGCGCCGTCAACGATGATCTCCCCGTCGCGCGATACCACCCGTCCCCGCTTGATCGTGTACCGGGTCTTCTGGAACCCTTCCACCACTTTCCGGTATTCCCGGGCCGGGTCCACGGAATCCGTCCGGATCGGGTAGATGGCGATATCGGCTTCCGCACCGATGCCGAGATGGCCTTTGCCCTGGCTGACAATGCCCAGTGCCTTTGCCTGCCCTGCCCGCGTCATGACAGCGATATCGTGCCAGTCCAGTTCCCGTTCAAGCGCACAGAGTGAGGTCCTCTTCTCGGTCTCGGCATGCAGCGTGGCACATTCCTCATCCCGGTACCGCTTGCTCATCAAAAGGCCGATGATTTCGGGATACTTCACGAACGGTGCGCCGTTGGGATTGTCCGTTTCAAGCAGGCACTGCCACGGGTTTTTTGTCAGGAGCGCCAGTTCGAGGCCAATCGCCCACATGATGCAGTTCACGGCACTCTTCTTCGAGTACGTTACCGGGATGATACCGGACCCGGTCTCCAGTTCCACATCGTGGTTGCTCCACTTGTTGTTGTGGAGGCAGTGGAGGTTGAACTCCATAGGCCCGTCAGCAGTCATGGTCATGGTCCGGCCGAACATGATCTGGCCCATGTCTATTACGATCTGGGATTTGCTGTTGATCGAGCGGGTGATATCCTCTGCCCTGGAACAGATGTTCTTCCAGGTCCCGCCGCCATACGCGTGGAACTGCACATGGGTGGCATAGAGGGTCTGGCGATCCGGGTTCAGGTCAGGCACAATATCGAACGTATCAAGGGTGGTCTGGTAATTACCGGGTTTTCCTAAGTTGTTGCAGTGCAGGTGCACGGAGTGGGGGAGCCCGAGAAGTTCGTTTGCCCGCATCATGGTAGTGATGATCTCGGCAGGTGTCACGGCGAAATGCGGAACCATTTCTTGGATACCGGTTAAATCCTCGCCCCAGCCCCATGCCTCGGTGCCACCGGGGTTGGTCAGTTTGATCCCGTATCCCCTGGCTGCTTTCAGCGTCCATGCCACCACCGCGGCGGTCTTCCGGACATCTTTTTCCCGCACCGCATCCATGACGGCCCAGTTGCCGTCGAAGAGGGTGTTGGCCAGCATGTCCTGGTGAGGAGTTGCCGTGAACTCCTCGTGGGTGTGGCGGGCTTCCAGGGGAGCCATCGCTCCCTCGAGCAGGGTGGTGTAACCCATGGCGCTGTACCGGTAACTGTTCCCGAACGTGGTCGGGACATAGTAGCCGCTCGTAACGTGCATCTTCCCTTTTCGTTTTGTCCGCCCCGCCCGCATGTCCTCCGGGCTCATGTACCGCCCGAAGTTCACCTTGGTACCGCTGACATGGGTATGCGAATCGATACCGCCGGGCAGGGTGAGGCAACGACCTGCATCGATCACCTCAGCCCGGTCCGATACCGACTCCACGATCCGGCCGTCACGGATCGCGATGTCCATGATCTCGCCGTTGATGCCCCGGATCGGGTCAATGACGCAGGCGTTTTTTACCCGGATCTCGGTCATGGCCCCATCCCCCCGTTCAGGAGATCATAGATCTTTTTGAGGATCTCCGCATCATCCGGGTACCCGCGGTCGATCACCTTTTTCAGCCGTATGGGCACCCCGTCCATCCGGTACGCGGTCCCCGCAGCGTCGATACCGGCAGCCGTGCAGGGGATATGGATGCGGGAGAGGGCGGTTGTCGCGTTCACGTGCGGATCGATAACCACGGTTGGGATCTTTGCAAGGTGGGCAGCAGCAGCCCGGGGGAAGTTGGCCCCGGGGTCGCTTGCCACGATAAGGGCCGCATCGCACTCGCCCCTCCGGAGGATGTCGACTGCGGTTGTCTCCCCGGGATTGTAAAACGCAATGCCCCGGGCAAAATCCACCGCAAAGGGATACCCGGTCATCCACGTGAAGACTTCGTTGGACCCGTACACATTGCCGTGTCCTCTCAGCGGGGAGATCACGAATTTCGTGTGCCGGTTGAGTGCATCGGTGAGCTCGATGGCATTCCGGACATTCTTGTATTTTCCCCGGCTCATGGTGAGGCCGAGGCCGAAGAAGATCGCTCCGAACTTTGCATTTTTGCAGATCTCAGCGATGCGGATCAGCTGCTCCTTTGCAACACCGGCAACTTTGGCAGGGATGACCGATGCTTTTCCCCGCACGATTGCCCGCAGTGCGGAGAGCACCGCGTAATCGCCCCCATGCTCAACCTGCACGAATTCATCGGCGATACCGGCGGTATCGGTCCTGCGGGTATCAACAACAATCACCGTTCGCTCCCGCCGGGCATCCGGGACAAAGAAGCCGGTAGCATACGTGGTATACCTGCTCATGTGGCGGGGATGCGCCTCGATCGGGTTGCACCCCCAGTAGATGATCACATCCGCCCGGTTCTTTACCTGACCGAGGGTGCAGCCGGGGTGGCCGACTTCCTGGATGGCAAGGATGGACGGGCCATGGCAGACAGTACTCGTGTTGTCGATGACGGCGCCTATCCGTTCGGCGATATGCACACCGATACTCTGAGCCTCACCGTGCGTGCTGCTCCACCCGTACAGGAGCGGGCGGTCTGCATCCTGCAGGATCTCTGCCGTCTCCCTGATCGCCTCATCGTACGAGATCTCCTCCCAGCCCGTTTCCGTGCGCCGGATGGGAGCAGGGAGCCGGGTATCGCTGATGAACGTTGCTTCGGCAAGGGAGCAGCCGTTCTGCACCTTTACGATCCTGCCCCCTTCCGTCTCGAGTTCGAGATCATCGCAGAGGCAGCCGCAGAACGGGCAGATCACGTCACGCACTATCATAGCGCAACCCCCCGATCTCTTCCATGAGTTCCCCGACACTCTTTAACGGTTCTTCAGTGGGTTCCACATCAACCCGCTGGCTCTTGAAGTCCGGCATGCCGGTGCCGTGGGTCTCTGAAGAGATGATGTGGTTGGCATACGGGCCAATGGTCACAAAGCACTCGCCCTGTGTCACACCCTCTGCGGGACATGCGGTGAGCACGATATGACCGGCAGGCGTGGTGACCCGGACCCTCTCACCGTTCTCGATCCCGAGCAGCATCATGTCCACGGGATTGAGGAAACATGCCGACGAGACGGTCCGGTACACCTCGGTTCCCTTGTGCTCGACAGCAGCTCCCTGCGGGACCGAGCGCCCGGTGTTGAGGACAAACTTCACTGTGACCCCTCCTGCACGGGCTGCTGGTATCCTTCGAGGATCCGGGCAATCCGGATAGCACCGTTCGGGCAGCTGACTTCGCAGGTCTTGCAGCCCGTGCATTTGTCCTCGTGGATCACCACAATGTCGCCTTCCTGCACCCGCATGATTACGTCATCATTTGAGGAATGCCCGCCTGCCCCCATCTGGGCATCGGCCTGTTTGTTGACCGGGCAGGCCGTGCAGCAGTTCCCGCAGCCGGTGCAGAGTTCCTTGTCTATGGCAATGCGGAACGAGAAGAGCAGCGAGGTTCCTTCACGCTGCATGGTCTCTTGGATCCTCCCGCTTTTCAAGACCCCGTTCGGGCACGCCTCCACGCAGAGCCCGCAGCGGATGCAGTGCCCCTTGTGGATCCGGGGTATCCAGCCGTCACCGGCATGCACCACCTCGATCGCGCCCGGTGCCGGGCAGGCCATCATGCAGAAGAGGGCATGCTGGCAGGTCTTGCCGGTCGGCTCCGGGAATCCCCGGAAATGGGAGGGTGTTGTTAGCGGAGCGGTTTTGGCAAACAGGAACTTTTTGATCCACGCAGCGCGGAGGAACTCCCGCAAGTACCAGAACACCGATGACGCCATGTTACCGCTCCGTGCAGGCAACGCAGGGATCTGCCGAGATGAAGGTTGCAGTGACATCGGCTATCGAATCCGACCCGATGATCATCTCGTGGCAGCACGCCTCGATGTTCATGATGGACGGGGTCTGGATCTGGATCTCCACGATCCGCCCGAATTCATCAGACTTGATAAAATACGTCAGTTCTCCCCGGGGGGCTTCGCCGCTGTACCGTATCTCTCCTGCCTTGCAGACGCCGCCACCCCGAATGACTCCTTTGGGGAGCTCGTGCAAACATTTCCGGATCAGATCGATGCTCTGGAAGACCTCGTCGAACCTGATCATCACCCGCGCAAAGTTGTCGCAATCCGGGCGGGTGATCGGGACAAAGCCTAGTTTCTGGTAGGTGGGATGGTTCTGCCGGCAGTCATATGCGATCCCGCTCCCCCGGGCAGTCGGACCAACCACATGGGCCCGCTGTGCTGCTTCCTGCGTGAGAATCCCGACCCCCCGGCTCCGCAGGGCGATCATAGGGCCGTCCTCAAACATCCCGGCATACCGGCGCAGGTCGGCTTCCATACGGTCGAGCGATACCTGCAAATCCCCTGCTTCCTTTTTGGGGATGTCGCACCGGACCCCGCCGGGAATGATGTAGGCGCAGGTGACCCGGGCGCCGGTCAGGCGCTCCAGTTCATCCATCACCTGCTCCCGCAGGTCGAGCAGGTACATTCCGAGCGTCTCGTGCTCGATGGTGTAGCAGTACGAGAAGTTGGCGAGCATGTGGCTCTGCATCCGGTCGAGTTCGTTGGCGATCACCCGGAGATACGCAGCGCGTGGTGGAACGGCAATGTCGCTGATCTGTTCCATTGCCTCGATAAAGACCATGTTGTGGATCACCGAGCAGATCCCGCAGACGCGTTCGGCAAGGAACATCACCTCCTGCCATGGGCGCCCTTTCATGATCCGCTCGATCCCTTTTTTCATGTACCCGAGCTCGACTTCCGCACCCGTGACGCGTTCCCCCTTTGCCTCGCACTTGAGCCGGATCGGTTCCTTGAAGCAGGGGTGAATGGGTCCCAGCGGGATGTTGACATCAACGATTCGTTTCATGGGTGCGTCTCCTCCCAGTTGGCAAAGACCGAATCGCGTACCGACAGGATTGCCTGCAGGATCTCGGTGGGGCGGGGCGGACACCCCGGGACTTCAGCGGCGATCGGGATATGCTTCTTTACCGGCGGATCGACAAAGGTGCCCCGCCGGTCGAACAGGCACCCGGAGATCGGGCAGTTGCCGATGGTGATCGCAGCCTTGGGCGCAGGGATCTTCTCCCAGACCATGGCAAGTTTCTCCTCCCAGCCCGGGGTGTAGGCACCGATCACGAGCAGGACATCGGCTTCCCTCGGGTTGTTGTGGACATAGATGCCGTACTGTTCGATATCGTAGCGGGGCGCAAGGCAGGCGAGCACCTCGATGTCGCACCCATTGCAGGAGCCGACATCCACGTAGGCCACATGGATCGAGCGTGAACGGACCACATTTTTTATCCGCTGGAGAATGTTCATGGTTTCAGTGCCTCCCGTATCTGTGTCCTGCCATACGCGATCGCGTCATCCACCGGAGTACCTTCCTGTACGCGTGCATTCACATCCCTGAAAATGGCATCCATTGCTGCACCGGAAAGGATCCGGAGATAGAGGGAATATTTTTCCCGCCCCAGTGCCCGTGCAACCGTATTGCCCTGATCGGCATGGGCATCCGCCATTTCCGCCCGGGCGGGAAGGTTTTCCAGCTGGATCATGTCAAGGTGTTCGATCAAATATCTGCGCAACTCCTGGACGGGGATATCCAGTTCCAATGCGATCTGCCGCACGAGACGATCATGCCGCATTGCAACGAGAATCCGGTATTTCTGCGTGACGAGGTCCTGCTCGAAAAGGTAGGTGGTCATAGGA
>Ga0074195_1002502_pt1 | contig 20335 bp, 18 predicted proteins | sample EPASupsiteHSE623_FD_64525 | JGI IMG/M metagenome (GOLD analysis project Ga0074195, IMG submission 64525) | Bioremediated contaminated groundwater from EPA Superfund site, New Mexico - Sample HSE6-23 | ecosystem: Environmental > Aquatic > Deep subsurface > Groundwater > Contaminated ...
GCGGGCGCGTGGATTGAAACCGTAAAAAGCCGGAGGCCGGGAGTGTCTGATTTCCCGTCGCGCCCCATGCGGGCGCGTGGATTGAAACCCCTCGTCGTATCGCCGTAACTCGCAACTACTTTAGTCGCGCCCCATGCGGGCGCGTGGATTGAAACCTCTGTGGGAATCAACGTTCAGAAAAGTGATATAAAGTCGCGCCCCATGCGGGCGCGCGAATTGAAACCGGAGCATCCTGCTGCGTTTGGTCCTCCAGGTCCTGCGTCGCGCTCTATATGGGCGCGTGGATTGAAACTGGGCCGATGAGTTTATGCCGCTGGTTGGTGAAAGTCGCGCCCTAGTTTGGCGCGTGGATTGAAACACCAGGAAATCGACCTGGGGGTGTCTGAGACATGTTCCGAAACCTGCCCTTATTACGCCGAGTGTCACGGATAACTTTGTTATACGTGGACCGGAAATTGGTCCTGCGATTATTATCAAGGGACGCTGAAGAAAGTATTAGTAATTTAGAAAAACTGGGTTGTGTTTTTGAAGGAGGATATGTATTCGAACCACCTAACGGCGAAATTGTGGGAACTTATCAGGATATTGAACTCTTCAGGTTGTTTTCGGAATTTATATTTAGAAAGAAGGTTAAAAATAAAGGAAAGAGGAAATAATCATTTCGCAAATACCCCACACTTTTGTGCAGAAAATCCATTTACGGGGAAAATGCTAGGTTTTATCTTTTTTAGTGGGCGCAGAGTGCTTAGAGCCACAGGCATCGAGAGCACTCTATTGCAATCTATATGGCTGAAAATGTTTATGCCGACAGGAAAGTTCTTGTTTTGCAGTATTATAAGAAGAGGCTAAAAAAGAAAAAGTAACCGAATTGATTTGCCAAGTTAAAACCTTATATAGGAAAAGAAAGCGTGACCAAGCCAGGTCACGCTTTTTTTATCGAAACGGATAAACCAAACAGGTCATTGTACATAAGATATTATAAAACGCTTAAAGGAATGTTTTGGTAATGTCCAATGCCACTAAAAGACTTGAGTCTTTCCTCGGTAATGATATATTCAAGGTCCTGCAAAACGCCGAGATAATCGATATTGTTCAACTGAATGCGGCCATAGCCTTATTAATAAAATTAAACATCCCTTTTATTCTGACCTTTGCCCAGGGAACCAGTACAACTGTTCCCACGGCTGAACTGGTCGTAACCCTCAGTCCTACAACGGAAGTGGCTTTTCTCCTGCCCTTCGACCGGGGGCCAGTTCCAGAATTTGAGTAAAACCAATCTTAAAAATAAAGAGGCCGGAATTCCGGCCTTATAATTTCGCGGCGATATCGGTTGTTAATTCATGAACCAGATCCAGGCTCTCGGACTTAATTTCAACCTCGAATTCCGAGTCCGATACCTCTATCTCGATTTCCACAGTTATATTGCTTTTGGTAATTTCTATTTCACCTTCGTGTTCCCGGGTGAAATCATTTTTAATCAGCTTGATTTCATCGCTTTCAAACTTTTTTATTGAGAAGCCCTGTTTTTGTATAAGATACTCCAATAATGCAATTAGCCCCTTGGCTCCAAAGTTTTCTTTCAGTCTTATTTTCCCTTCAAATTCTATAGTTATAGCGGCCATTCCGGACACCTCCTAACCACATCATATTATAGTGAATGGCAAAGTTCAATCAAAATCAGTCCTGCACAAGATATTGTTCCAGTTTTTCCTTTGATTGCAGGTTAATGCTGGAGCTATTGTAGTTCCAGAACTTGAAAAAAACCTCCTGGTAAAGCGAACCGGCCCCCGGTACAGGCATTGTGGTTTTTGTTTTGTACTGGTAGATAAAGCTGTCTGCTTTGCCTACCCAAAGGGTCAGCTTCATATCCAGCCTGTCGAAATACGGTCTGGCCGGGGATTTTTCATACCCGCTGACGTCGAGTCCCATGGAACGGGCAGCCCTGACAGCGTCTTGGGCATCCAGAACTATATGGTAAACATCACACTTTTTCCCAAGCACCTCGTCGTCAGGCAGTTGCACCGCCTTTTCACTTAGAAAGCCAAGTTTTGCAAAATCAACAAATGGTTCCAGGGGTGATTCGGCTGGGTTGATTTTGCGCCATTTTTGTCCCTCTGAAATATAAACGTCGTTTCCCAATCGATAGTACCGGAAGGGTTGGCCAAAAATCCGCCCTCCGTCAATATTGTAGCCTTTTTCCTGATCATAGCCTCCCGCAACATAAAGACCGATATTTCTTTTTTGAATTTTGGTCAGGGACCAACCTGAAAACAAGAAGCGTTTACCTTCAGCAGCTGTTTTCAGAAAAGCGCCGTTTAATCTTGAGGGGGCATCGGGAGCAGGTCTGGACGGTGCTGTTTCCGGCTTATCAAAGCCCTTGGGTCCGGAACGTATGGTACATCCTGATATGCACAAAGATGCAATAAAAAGGATTATCAGAGCCAGTGAGGCAGGCCTGCCGTAAAACTTAAGCATTTTGCTCACCCCCGCTCAATTTGGCGTTTCTGCGGCGCCACTGCCTGATAAAACCGGATAAAATGATGCCTGCAGTTAATATATACAGGACTGGGACGACAGGAAAGCCATGCTTTTCAAGAACATAGATGCGCTGCTGACGGTACATGTATCCGACCAGCTCATTCTGGCCATCACCGTCAACATCTCCGGCCTTGAGGTTGATCAGCCCCGAAAAGACCCGCCAGTTCTGGACCAGGGTCCCGTCTTTATATATATAACCGGTCATATACCTGGTGGGGTTATTCCTGACGTTGCTCTTGGACAGGGCAATGAGATGTGGCGTCTTGTCCTGGCCCAGGGATGCAAAATCCTCAAATCTGAAGCCGGCGAAACGGACCTTGTCATTCGGCTTTTCCGGACAGGCCCAGAGAGTCCGCCAGCCGTTATCCCCGGTAACCTCAAGAATTCTGGAGCGTTCAGCCGTAAGCAGAAGTTCGTCTGTTTTATCATTATCGACATCTCCCGTCAGGACTTCGGCTGTGCCGATATCAGGCACCTGGTTGCTAGTAAGGATAACTGCTGCCCTGTCGCCGGACCACACCTTAAGTTCATCGTTTATGGTAATCTTCTCAGTGGGCGGGCCGCGGAAGAGGTCACCTTCTGCCAGGGCAGTCCCCCGGGCAGGATTGGCCGCAGTATCCAGCCTGGATGCCAGGCTTTTTAAGTCCATGGCCAGTACGGCAAAAGGGAAGCTGCCGAACCTGACAGCCTGGTCGACAAGCTGACTCCGGTCAAAAATGGGGGCTATTTCCTGTTCAATTTCACGGTCTTTTGTCTGCAGTAATGTTGTATAATAGGGGAAGCCAAGGTAATCTGTCGGCAGCACGGCTCTTAATCTGGCCAGGCTGTACCGGTCAGGGGACAGCTTGATAAATGTCCGGCCATCCCATTTATAGACCGCGTAACGGCTCCTCTCCGGTTCCAGGATGGAGTATTTGGGCCCGTCACTGATGATTTGCTGCTCTTCTTGTTCAGCTTCGGCCCTGTTCTCCAGGGTGATGATTTCCTTCGTGTTATCGCCGTCAATATCCGCCAGGACCGTTGGGAAGTAATCAACGGTGGCCAGCTTTTTATAAAGCAGGGGGCTTTCCCACTTGACCAGGAATTCGGTCCAGAACCTGACTTCCGTAAGGTCCAGAGCAGCGTTCAGGATAAGGGCCATCAGGAAAACAGCCAGATACCTCCGGAAAGTGAACCGGCCCAGAAGCTTGCCGACAAATAGGAGAATAAGGAAGATAAAAAGGATACCAAATATGTGCTTAAACAAGGAATAATTCCTGATATTATCCAAGGCCTTCATAGCCAGTAGGAACGAAGTCCCCAGGACTGTTGTGGAAACGCGTTTCTCTGCCGGAATACACCATATCAGGAGTACGATAAGTACTGCCGCCAGGATGACTCCAAAAGTTGACCAGTCCAGGATCGCGGGAACCAGGAGCAGTTCATAAAGCAGAAAAAGGTATATCGTCAGGAGAGCGGTATTGATGATGCCCCAGAGGCATTTGGCGCATTTTTTAAGCATCGGAATCACCTCCTGCAGTGGTATTAAAGGGTAATGCCAGCAACAGGCCGGCCACCAGCCAGAAATATGTATTTAAATAAGGAATTTCAAAAATATTTTCCACGGCATTATGCATAAGTATGGCCAGCAGGCCGCCAAACATGCCCAGGGCCATAAATTTTGTGCCGGGTGAGGCCAGCCGGCTGAGGGCATCATAGCCCTCCCTGACGGTGCGCAGAACCAGCCACAGGAAGGCGGTGAGGCCGAGCAGTCCCATTTCGGCCATTGTCTTGAGGTAGTAATTGTCAACATAGACGGAGTTGTATGCCCGCTTGGCCACAGCCCCGCCAAAGTGGCCCAAACCGGCGCCAAACAGGGGGTTGTTTCTCATCTGGTCATAAGCTTCAAACCAGCGGCTGATGCGGCCGCTTTGAGCGCTCTTCATCATGTATTCGGCAGTGAAAAGGTATGTTATCCGGTGGCTTACCGCCGGTATGAATACGGCTGCGATGACAGCAGCGACAACTCCGATAATAATAATGCGCCGGTCATACATGATTCCGAGAACGGCCAGCGCTCCGGCCAGGGCCAGCCACGCGCCGCGGGAGAAAGTAAAAACCAGGCAGGCTGCCAGCACCAGGGCGCATCCTGCCCAAAGCAGCTTCTTGGGCAAATCCTTTTCATGCATCAACAGGCCGAGCGAAACCGGAACCAGCATGGCCATGAGACTGCCCAGGGAGTTGGGGCTGCCTACAATCGAAAACGCCCGGGTTTTTACCGCAGTTTCACTAACGTCCACCCAGCTTCCGGGCATCGGCACTTTAAAAACCCATTGATAAATACCGTAAAGGGCGATCAGGGCGCCCAGGATGACAGCAAATGATAGCAGGGCCCTGGTGTTTTCCGGCCTGTCATTAAGGTAAAAAGCGATGAAGAAAACAAACATGAACTGGAAAACAGCCCGGAAGCCTTCTATGTTAACGGAAAAGGTAGTGATATCCATCACCGTATAGGCCAGCCCTATCAACATCACCGTAAATATGGCGCTCGTAAGCCCTGCTCTCCGCTGCCGGCTGCCGAAAAGGAAGCGCAGCCCGACAAGGCTAAGCCCTGCTGCCATCAAAAGCTCGTCCCATAACGAGGAAATAAGGGGAATGGGGAGTATAGTTCGCAGGATATAGTCGATGGCAGGAAAGGCTATAAATCCTGCCAAAATAAGAAAACAAACCTTTTCAAAGAAAGACATATCTTTTGGCCAGAACATGTTTTTCCCCCAGTCATGTGACATACGTAATAAAAGTATTATACCACAAAAATAAAAAAGGGGGTTACCCCCCTTTTTTGTTTCCTTCTGATTTAGACCCGTTAAACGCCTGAAACGTACTGGCCTGCAAAGCCGTACTGGCCTGACGGGCTGTAATGATGGGTAGGAATATACCTTTGACTCCAACTGCCGGCTTGATAACCGGGAGACTGTAAACCTCCGGTCCAGCCGGTCTGGCCGGTAAAACTCTGGATTAGGCTGCTCATTTGAGACATCTGCTGGCTCAGTTGGGCTGCCAGCTGCTGCATGTGCTGGAGCTGCTGGCTTGCGCTCTGTTCAGCGTGCTGCATCTGCTGGAGCTGGGTGACATTTGAGCGCTCCGACTGGGCCAACTGGGAACAAATTTGACTAAACTGGTTCAGGTTCTGCTGAAACTGCTGAAACTGGCTGCTCAACTGCTGAATGGTGTAATGATATGGCATGTTTCTCACCTCCTTGACATAATCTTCACAAGTAGTATTTTACAAATATACCAAACCTATTAATGGAAATATGTGGACAAGGAAAATTTCACCGGAAGGAAACCGGGAGCCGGGTATGGAACTATTCATATTAACTTATTTCGGGGGATGATTTTATGTCCGGTGTACGGATTTCCACCAGGTTTATTAAAAAGGCTTCGCTAACGCGAAGCACTAAGATAGCCTTTTTTATAACAGCAGTTATCCTGCTTTCCCTGATCTTGGCCGGGTGCCGGCAGACAGGGGCGGTCCAAAGCAGGGCCACAGCCGCATCTCCGCCACCGGTGGAGACTGCAGGCCTGCGTCAGCACGGCAGGGTTACTGCCAGCCTGGCACTGGTGGGGGATATCATGGTCCACCAGCCGCAGCTGTCGGCGGCCTATAACAGCAATACCGGTGCTTATTCCTTTGACGGTTTTTTCTCTGAGGTCGGGGACTACCTGAGAGCTGCTGACCTTACCATCGGTAATCTGGAGACCACCTTGGCCGGCCGGGATAAAAAATTCACGGGATACCCGCAGTTCAACAGCCCGGAGGAGATTCTCCCGTCACTCAGGGATGCCGGGGTAGACGTCCTGACCACGGCCAACAATCATTCCCTGGACAGGGGGAGCTATGGTGTGTTAAGGACTATTAAACACCTGGATGCAGCAGGGATAAGGCACACCGGGACGGCATCCTCGCCGGAGGAGCGGGAAAAGCTTCTCATTATAGACGTCCAGGGAATTAGGGTGGGAATTCTGGCATACACTTACGGGACCAATGGAATTCCTATTCCCCACAACAAGCAGTATCTGGTCAATATCCTTGACCTGCGGCAGGTTCGTGAAGATATCAGCAAGATCAGGCAGGAGGGGGCAGACCTGGTCCTGGTTTATCCCCACTTTGGCGTGGAATACCGCCGCATCCCGGGTCTGCCGGAAAAAGAGCTGGTAGAGCAGTTGTTTAGCGCGGGAGCCGACATAGTGGCCGGCAGCCATCCACATGTCCTGCAGCCTATGGTACGGAGGGATACGATGCCCGGCGCCGGGGGACTCTTTGCCGCATACTCCCTGGGCAATTTTGTTTCTGCCCAGCGCGGCCCTTACCGGGAAGCCGGGGTTATCCTCCACCTGAAAGTGGAAAAGGACCTGGCTACCGGCAAAGTCATGCTCACGGGAGCAGAATACATTCCCACCTGGGTGCACCGGTACAGGGAAAAAGGGAAGACCATGTTTCGGGTCCTCGCTGTGGAGAAAGCTCTCCGGGACTACCGGCAGGGTCTTGATAAAAAGCTTGCTCCCACCGATTACAGCATGCTGCAGCAGGTTTTAAAAGAAACCACTTCACTCTTATCCGATCCTGATGCCCCTGCTATTCGCCATATGTGAAAAAGGTGTGATTTCCCGGCTCTTTGGATATTATAAGCTTGTAGAATAGTGCAGGGAAACGGGAGGTAACAGTTATGGCCAAACAAGTAGTAATTTTGGGAGCAGGTTATGGGGGAGTGAAGAGCGCCCTGACCCTGGCCAGGGAGAGCGGAAGAAACGAAGTTGCAGCTGCTCTGATCAATAAGCACAACTATCATCAGTTTATTACCGAGCTGCACGAGACGGCTGCCGGGCTTCACGGTGACAGCGCCACCCGGGTTCCCCTCAGCGCAATTTTTGACGGGACGGGAATCCGGATTATAAAAGATACGGTACTCGGGATTCTGCCAGGGGAAAACAGGGTTGTGCTGGAACGGGGAACCCTTGATTATGATTATCTGGTCGTGGGGCTCGGCAGTGAGCCGGAATACTTCAACATTCCCGGCCTGGAACAATACAGCCTGACTCTGAGGAGTCTTAACAGCGCCAAACTGATAAAGACACAGGTGGAAAATAATTTTGCCAGGTTTAAAGCCGCCCCTTTAAAGCGGAACCTGCTGACTGTGGTGGTGGGAGGCGCGGGGTTCACGGGCATAGAGCTGGCCGGGGAACTCGCCGATTGGCTGCCAGACCTCGCTCAACAATATGATATACCGGAGCGGGCGGTAAACCTGACATTGATTGAAGCCGCTGCCACAATCTTAAAGGGACATGACCGGTACCTTATCGATAATGCATATCGCGTATTAAGGGAAAAAGGCATCAGGATTATAACTGACGTGAGTATTGAAGGGGTCACGGAAAATGACATAAAACTCAGTGGAGGAGAAGTTATCAGGTACGGGACCTTTATATGGACCGGTGGAATCCGGGCCAACCGGGTTGTCATGAGGGCTGGTTTTACCACGGCCGTCCGCGGCAGGGCCAGTGTAAACAAGTATCTGCAGTCAACGGATTTTCCAAATATCTACCTGGTCGGTGATAACGCCTTTATCACCAACCCGGCCACGGGAGAAGTGATGGGTCCCACCGCCCAGGTGGCTATACAGAGCGGTCACGTGGCGGCTTTAAATATACTGGCCGATATCCGGGGCGGAGACCTGCAGGTTTTCTATCCCCGGGAACTGGGCAGGGTCGTCTCCCTCGGACGAAATGTGGCAGCCGGGAAGATTGGCACAAGGTACAAGCCACAGGGCAGAATTGCAGGTTTCTTAAAAGAAGCCATCCAGTGGAAATACCTGTATTCCATAGGCGGTTTTAGACTTGTAGCTAAAAAGTTTCTAAAGAATTAGGGATAGATGGGATATAAGGGTTTCCCTTGCACAGGCGTCGTAATTCATCTTGGCGGTTTTGTGCCTTAGATGAATACGATGCCGGTGCGGGAAACCCTTATATCCCATCTATCCCATTCTGTTTCCCGAATATTTTAGCTGTCTGAGTCTAAAAGCCACTGGCCAATGGCCACTAATGTACGGGTACAGCTGCCGGGGGGGCTCCCTGGCCTTTTTTCTCTATATGTATGGCGGCGTCGGGACAGACTGTCTGGCAGATGCCGCATACAATACATCCGTCGATTTTGGGCCTGACCGTAGGGGCGCCGGTAAACGCCAGTTCTTTGGCCCATTCGATGACTTTAACCGGGCATTTCTCAATACAAAGGCCGCATCCTTTACAGAGGCCGGGATATACGTGCCATTTTCCTTTGTCGTTTTCGTATGAGTTGGCTTCCCAAACCCGCTCACCTTCTGTTATCCGATCAACATCCCTGTCAAGATCCTGCATCTGTAGACCTCCTTTGACACTTATTTTCCCACAGCCTGTATTAATTATGCTCCGGTTAAGCCTCAATGTCGTTTCGTATAATCAGCCGCCAACTTACTTATAATAAAGCTGTAACATACAATGCGCTGGACGGAGGTGGTTTGGTGGCCAGAAAACGGATAGCTGTAGAAAACACGCTTAATAGCGTCAAGGATTATCTAAGTGATGAGGGTTATGAGGTTGTTCAACTGGACCCTCATACCCAAACAGGCATTGAACTGAAAAACAGCGATGCCATTGTCATTTCCGGGATGGACGATAATCTGATGGGAATGACGACTATCAAGACCGAAGCTCCTGTAATTAATGCCAAGGGCCTGTCACCACAGGACGTATTGAACCAGCTCAAGCAGACCTTCAAGAATTTTTGACAGGTTGAATAAAAGGACGGTTGGCATAAAAAGACCTGGTTAATTCACCAGGTCTAATCCTTTCTTATTCAGCTTTTTGAAAATAAAATAATGGAGATAATGATTTGTTTTTTAGGCTGCCATGTTTTATACTCAAAAAGGGTGCCATTGCCCCTTTAATAATGAAACGAAGGTGAGATGGATGAGTTCCGGTTTAATTGACATGCATGTACATACAACTGCTTCCGACGGGACCAAAACCCCGCGGGAAATGGTATTTTTCGCCAGGGAAAGCGGGCTTAAAGCGGTGGCCATTACTGATCATGACACTATAGAAGGAGTGGCCGAAGCCCTCGCCGCCGGAGAAGAAGCCGGTATAGAGGTAGTGCCCGGTGTCGAGATCAGCGTGGATTATCCCGGGGAGATGCATATCCTGGGGTATTATGTAGACTATACCAACCGGAAACTGCTCGAAGGTCTGGGCCTGCTCCGGGAATACCGGGACCGGCGCAATCCCATGATGATCGAAAAACTCCGGCAGATGGGGTTTGACATTTCCATGGCAGAAGTGGCCGGGGCTGCCGACGGAAAAGTAGTGGGCCGACCCCATTTTGCCGCCGTGATGGTAGAGAAAGGTTATGTCAGCGACTACCAGGAGGCATTTGAGAAATACCTGGGAGCGGGCCAGCCGGCTTATATAAAGAAAGAGAGGCTGACCCCCCGGGAGGGCATTGAGATGATTATGTCGGCGGGCGGTATTCCCGTCCTGGCCCATCCCAAGTACGTGAAGATTAAGGATGACAATGGGCTGGCAGAACTGATCCGCCAACTGATGGGATACGGTCTGAAGGGTATTGAGGTTTTCTACACCACCCATGCCCGGGAGGAGACACGGAAATTTCTGAACCTGGCGGAACGCTGCGGCCTGTTTGTCACAGGCGGGACCGATTACCACGGCGCCAACAAACCTGACATCCAAATTGGCCGGGGACGGGGGGGCCTGGCCATACCATACGGCCTTTTGGCCAAGATTAAGAATGCCAAGTGAGACCGGGCTGTGAATAATTTTTTGTCGAAAAATAGCAATTTGGGACAGAAAAATCAGGTGAAAAACTAATTAATATAATAGGGGGTATTAATGTCCAAATAATGAAAATAAAGGGAGAGTGGATGAAGTTTGCAGAGAAAACGGTCTATTAAATGTGTCACAGCCTGGACAACCCTGCTTTTACTGGCAGCAAACCTGTTCTTGCCTCAGGCGGCCTTCGGTTTCACGGAAATATCCAGGACAAGCTCCAGGGAACAAATTGCCGAAGGTGTTGTGGTGGAAACCATCAGGATCCAGACCGCCGGAGGGTATCTCAATACTTATGTGACGACAGTAGACCTGACGAACCCGTACGTCAAGGTTGATACGCTTGTGGGTACCGGCGGCGTGGTGACCAAAAACCAGTCCGTCACCCGGATGGCCAGGGAAGCTGGAGCTGTGGCCGCAATCAACGCAGACTTTTTTCAGATAAAGGAAAACGCCCCCATCGGGGTTACCATCAAGTCAGGGGAAATGATCACCTCACCGGCTCATACTGTTAGCATGAACAGCTTCGGGCTTACTCAGGATAACATACCTGTTTTCGGGTTTTTTGGTTTCCAGGGGACCGTGACCGCTCCTAATAACACGACCTTCCAACTCTCGGGTATCAACAAGCCCTCATACCTGGTAGCAAAGGATGTCAATTCTGACGTTTATAGATTGAACATGTACACTCCGCGCTGGGGGGCCAAAAGCCGCGGAGCGCTGGCCGGACTCACCGGGACGGTGGAGATGGTCGTGGAAAATGACCTGGTCAGGGAGTTCCGTATCGACCAGCCCGGAACAACAATTCCGGCTGCCGGTTACGTTCTGGCCGGACATGGGCCAGCCGGACAGTTCCTGACTGCAAATTTCAAGGTTGGCGATCAGGTCAACATTAGTTACAGCTATACTCCCGAAACCGATAACCTATCCGCGGCTGTCGGGGGACAGGCCATTCTTGTCAAGGACGGTAAACGCCACTGGTTCAGCAACAATATTACCGGAGACCATGCCAGGACCGCCATCGGCGCCTCCCAGGACGGCAAGACATTATATATGGTTGTAGTAGATGACGGAAACAGCAGTGAAGGGATGACCCAGGAAGAACTGGCCGATTTCATGATTTCCATCGGGGCCTGGACGGCCTTAAACCTCGATGGCGGAGGTTCTTCCACCCTGGCGGCCAGACATCTCGGCGACCAGACAGTATCATTGATCAATAACCCGGCGGCGGGTTCCGAGAGGGCGGTGCCCACGGCCCTGGGCATCTTTTCCACTGCTCCGGCCGGAGCTTTTGCCGGGCTTCATATCACCGGTCCCAAACTGATGCTGGTAGGCACCAGCAAAACCTTTACGGCCAAAGGCTACGATGAACATTTTAACCCTTATGCTATCGGGCCGGCAGATATTTCCTGGCAGATCAGCCCCGGCCTGGGAGAATTCCAGGGCAGCACATTTACGGCCGGCAGCAGCGGCGATGCCAAAGTGACAGCTTCATATAACGGTATTTCACAGGAATATCCGGTTAAAATCCTGGGTAGCACTGATATATCAAAGGTTGAGGTATCACCTGCCACCATAGCCCTCAACCCCGGGGACAGCGTCAATATTTCCGTGAAGGTTACCACCAGGCAGGGACTCGTTTTTGTCCTCCAGCCTGGCGAATATGAAGTACAGGTTAAAGGCGGCGTTGGTACTGTCAGTGGTTCGGGGTTTACGGCTGCAGACCGCACCGGGGTTGGCGAGCTGGTGATAAAGATTGATTCTACCTCTGCATCGGTTAAGGTGAGTGTGGGTGGAACGGAGAAGCAGTTTTACGGCTTTGAAACAGCCAAGGTCCTTAAATTCAGGAGTTACCCCGCCGACCAGATTCCGGGGAACTTCCGCCTGACAACAGCAGACGAACCTACCTTCCGTGGAGCGGGAGCGGCCAGACTGGATTACGATTTCACCAAGATAAATAATACCCGGGCGGCCTACGGGAGCTTCGACGGAGGACTGTCTCTGCCGGGACAGCCTCTTGGGCTTGGGCTCTGGGTTTTGGGGGACGGTGGCAACGGCCACTGGCTAAGAGCACGCATCGTTGATGCGGCCGGTAAGGAAAAACTGCTGGACTTAGCCCGGAACGTTAACTGGCAGGGGTGGAAACACGTGACGGCAGATATCCCCTCTGATGTACAGGAGCCAGTTAAACTTACAGACATCTATCTGGTGGAAACCGCAGGGGGAGCGCAGGATACAGGAACCGTATATTTTGATGAGTTATCAGTTATAGGGGTTCCTGCTCCCGGTGAACAAAACGAACCCCTGGACTCTGACCTGGAGCTTAATTTCGCCAATCCGGCCGGGGTTTCCACATTTACTGTTTTAGCGAAACAGGTATGGAAAACGGACCTGCCCACTCCCGGATATAATCCTGTAATGCCGTTTTATGAAATAACAGGTACGGCTGACGGTGACGGAGCCTCTAACCTCCCGGGACCCATGAAGATCAAGGTCAAAATCGGGGGTATTAAAGATCCCGCCAAAGCCAGGCTGATGTTATGGGATAAGACAGGCCTGCTCTGGCGCCCGGTGCCGTTTGCGGTTGATCTGACAACAGGTACATTAACAGCCAAGACAGGGCGCCTGGGGATTTTTGCGCTGCTGGAAGATGCCCGGCCGGCGCCGGAGTTCTCCGATACCTCTGCCAGCTGGGCCCGCCAATTGATTGCGGATATGGCAGCAAAAAGGATTGTCAGCGGTTTCCCGGAAGGAAAGTTTATGCCCGGGAAAGGTGTGACCAGGGCAGAATTTGTCACCCTGTTGGCCAACACCCTGGGGTGGGAGCCGGGCTCGGCAGTTTATTTTAAAGACGACCTGCCGGCCTGGGCCCAGGGGAGCATAGCGGCCGCTGTGGCCCGGGGTGTTGTCAGGGGTTACGGCGACGGGACCTTTCAACCGCAAAAGGTGGTTACCAGGGCCGAAATGGCGGTCATGCTGGACAAGGCCCTGATGCTGGAAAACAGCAGCCGGCCGTCCAATTACCGGGACGCTAAGACCATACCATCATGGGCCGTACAGTCCATCAGAAACACCAAAGTGGCCGGCATCATGCAGGGCAGCGATAACCGGTTCAGACCGAAAGATATAGCCAACAGGGCTGAAGCTACTGCTGTGATGGCCAAAATCCTGGAATTTTATTTGCAGTGAGTTGCATTTTGGGACAAACTCAGGTATAAATTAAATTAAGTAATCTATTGTATCAAGGGAGGTTATCCGGGTGTACGTTTACGATCAGGCCCATACACTGGCCAAAGCAGTTCGCGAGTCGGAGGAATATAAGCTGCTCCGGAGATGCCGGCAAAACGTGGAAAGCGAACCGCAGGCGAAAAAGATGATTGAGGATTATCAAAAAAAGCATTATGAGATTCAGAAGCTTAAGCTGATAGGACAGGAAGTGCCTGATGAGACCGCGCAGGCGTTCCGGCAGATGCATGAAATTATTTGGGCCAATTCTTCCGTCAGAGAGTATCTGGAGGCCGAGAACCGGTTTGCCCTCATGATGGCAGACATCCAGAGAATCGTGGTGGAAGGGCTTGATATTGAAGGGTGATAGACTTCTACAGGGTTGAAGCCGTTCCTATCCTTATCAAGGGCCGGGCGGGCTATGATATCCTGGTCAACGACCCGGAGGCTACCGTCCAGGATTATATAGATGCCTTGGAACGGTTTATAGAGGAAAATACGTGTTACCGGTCCCGCGTACCGGATTTGGCCAGTTGTTACAGCTGCGATCTGTGTTGCCGGGAACGGATTCCGGTGACTCTGGTTGATGCCGTCAGATTGTCGGACAGGGGTCTGCAGGAAACCGTGGCAAACCTGCTGCATGTCTTTGTTGACGGCAGGGTTGTGGATATCACCATGGGCCTGGATGAAACCGGCCGTTGTATTTTTCTGGACCGTGGAAAGAGACTGTGCACGGCCTATCAAAAAAGGCCGCTGGTCTGCCGTACCTTTATCTGCTGTCCCTCTACGCGAAAGGCGCGACAGCTGCGGGAAGAAATCGTAAATGCGGGCGAGGATGAACTCGTTCGCGCCTGGTTCGGTATAAAAGGAAAAAACAGATCTCCGATAATACATGAGGGTGTGGCGCCGAGGCCGCATCCGGCCGATTACGCTAAAACCGCATTTTACGGGGTTGATGAATACAGCCGGGTAAAACTGAAGAAGGTCTGTTCCCCCGGGCTGTGGAATATGCTGGTGACTCAAAAGAAAAGGAGAGGCAGTTAACCTGACAAAACCAAACTCCGCTAGGGTCGTGACAACGGTAAAAGGTGGAAGAAAAATCGGCTCCCTCGCCGACAGGGCGTCCGTGCCCTGACGGCGAGCGCGGTACGTCCGTGTACCGCGGCCGATTTTTCTAACCACCTTTTACCGGTCACGACTCCTAGCTGCGTTTACGGTTTTGACAGGTTAACTGCCTCTCCTCTTTTATTTGGCTCTGTTAAAGCCTAATGTTGATATCTAATTAATTTCCCAAAAGAAGAAAAGACCTCCAGGTTAACGAAGGCCAAAGTTTGTCTTTTAAAAAGTTATTAGGGAGTCAACAGACTCCCTACATTTGAAAAAACTATTATTTGCTCAACAGAGCAAATATATTATTAACTTAATTTAAATCATATTTATTCTTTTGTGTCAATAGAAGTGGCGATTTTCCCCAATATTTCATGATAAGAATTTACTCCTATTGCATTTTGAATTTCATCTAAAATTTCTTTCATGGTTTTATTTCCCGTGGTAATATTTTTGATAAATTCTCTATCTCTATCTTTAGCCTCTTGAAAAATGAGGCAGCCCTTATTAAATAAAAAAGAGGTGCAAAACCGCCAACAGGAAGGCAGGGAAGCGCCCTTTGTCCGAAGACGACGGAGACCGCCGGGAAGTTTCTCTAGTTTACTAGGATAACAGAGAAACGGGAGGCGGTTTGACAGTACTAGGCATACTGTAAAAGAGTCGTCGAGTTGGGCGCTGCTGCCTTCCTGTTGGTGGTTTTGTACCTTAGATGAATACGACGCCAGTGCGGGAAACCGATATCCCACCTATCCCTATGATGAGCACAACTGGGGGCTGTTTTCAAGACAGCCCCTGCTATCTTTTTTTATGTTCCCGTTTTTTTTCCTGTCCGGGTCCGGATTCGGCAGGTGGCTGGTTTTCTTCTTCACCATCGTCTATGGGTTGTGCCGTCAAATTTTCTTCTAATTCTACTTTTACCTCTACTTCTACTATGGCTTTATTCTTATTTTCTTTTAACCGGTTATCCGATTGTTTTCTCCCCCTTTTGTTTTCTATAGCAGCAGGATTATCTTTTTCCTCTTGATCCGGTTTCAAATTGCTGCTATCAGCGTCTTTCTTAACCTGCCCAGGGGGAATGTGGACCGATTTTACGATAATCTTTTTGCTGTTGGGAAGCAGTTTGATCTTGTATAAATACACAAGTTCAGTGACACTGTGGTCCTTCACCTGCTGGAGATTCAATTCTTGGCCTGCCTTGATGGCATCTTTATATACGGCAAGTTTTCCCGTTGAAAACCCCTTACTCCTGGCTTCGTTGCGGAGGGCCATTTCTGTTGACATGACTACCAGGTCAACATTAAGGCCTTTATTTTCAACAGCGGCCCTGATGCTGCCGGTAAAGTTATCGTAATTAACGATTCCCGGACTGCTGCTGTCTTTAAGGGTAACCGTGGAGAGAACATAAGCTTTCTGACCCGGCTGCAGATAACCGTCCTGAACCGATTTGGCTAAAATTGCATCGATACATTCATAAAGGTCGGTATTTTCCAGCTTCATATCTGCCAGCAGTTTTTCGGCATCGCTGTTAACGGAATAAACGTGGAGTACTTTAAGGTCTTCGGCTATAGCAATTTCCACACTGGGGTTGATATCAAGGGATATATAAGCATAGGCTTCCGGTGTGACGGTATTCCGGAACAGGCCAAAGCCAAGCAGGGCGATGATTATCGAGGCGACCATCAGTGCGGGCCTGACATAATTGAGCCAGCTGCCTGTGCTGAATTCGATTTCGGCGCCGACCCGGACGCCCTTGCGGCCGGCCAGCGGCACTTTATGGTACGTCCCGTCCCCGGCAAGAACAATACATGTGGAACCCTTGATTTTGACAACCATTCCCTTGGTTTTCATAAAGAACACCCTTTCGTTTTTAACCGAGGTTTATATATGATCTGATGTACGGAAAATCCATGGCATGATGGAGAATCAGGGCGGTGGCGATGATAAATTTCCGGCCCCTCTCCAGGGTCTTCCTGTTAATGCCGGTATCAAGAACCAGTTCATTGATGGGAAGCTGCTTCTTTTCCAGCAGGTGCCGCATGATGGCAGGCTTTGCGACCACATGGCGGGCCACCCGCAACAGGGTCTGCCGCGAATCCCTGTGTTTTGGGGAAACGTCCGCCAGGGACATAAAATCTATCCCGAAACCGGCAAGCAATTCCTCGTATTCAGAGATTTCTTCCTGTCTTTCATCCTCGATGGTTCTCTCCCGGTAATTTTCCCAGGAGGCCAGGATTTCCGCGGGACTGGCGATTTTTCCTTCATCGGTTTCCGTAATCAGGGGGCATTCCACCTGCAGACGCGCGGTTTTTCTGAAATAATCCTTCAGCCTGTTTTGAATTACAACTTTGGCATAGGGAAGAAAAGGTACCCGTTTGCTAAAATCATATGAATCAATAGCCGCATTGAAAGCTATCAGGGCTATGCTGAGTTCGTCGTCTCCGCTCCATTGCAGGGGGCGTTTACAGAAGCTCATCGCTGTTTTGGCTACAAACGGTTTGTATTCAAGGATAAAATCTTCCCGGGCCTTTATATCACCGGCCTGTATGGCAGGAATAACCTGTGAGACCGTACAGTTATTTTCCGGGGTCATGTTAACACCTCGTCATCTATCATATACGTAAGCGTCGGAGATTTTCCGAGGGTATACTTCGACAAATATATGAGCAAATCCTGTCTGATTGATCGAATGGCCTTTAACCCTGCGGAGAACCGAATCATATTATGTATTGGTATTTGGCAAAGGAGGTTGAGCCGTGCTTATGTGTAAAAAAAAGAAGGTGGCCCTGGTTTTCACGGGGGCTGTCTCTCTGGGCAGCTTTGAGGCCGGTGTGGCTTATGAGTTGGTAAAATACATTCGGGAACAGAATGACTGCGAACTGGATATCGACGTTATTGTGGGGTCGTCTGCCGGCGCCCTGACAGGCGCCCTTACAGCCCTTTCACTGGTATTTGGCACCGATCCCGAGGTGCTTAGACAGGCATGGACATCCGTAAAGCTGGAGGATCTAATGAAACTGAAACCGGGCGACCGTTCCCTCCTGTCAAGCAGCAAAGTTGGGGAATTAATTGCCGGGTACATCGGTCCACCGCAAAAAGGGACGGCAAAATATCCGGTATGGGATAAAGGGGTCAACCTGGTGGTTGTGGCAACCAACCTGGACGGCATCAAATACAGGATCCACAGGGCCAGCGACCCTGAATTTTCCATCAGCGCCATAGGTTATGAAGATGCCTTCAAGTTTCAGATTGAACCCGGTTTTTCCGAATGGGGAAGGCTCAAAGATGCCGTACAGGCATCCAGCGCCTATCCGGTGGCTTTTGAACACAAAAGCATCAGGAGGGGTAATAACGAGTATTGGCGTCTGGCCAGGTATAACTTTATAGAGCGGGAAGAGAGGGCATTTCATTATTCTGACGGCGGGATTGTTAACAACCAACCCCTGAATAAGGCTGTAGAGGTGGTCAGCGAACTTCCTTACAGCTGCCCGGAAAACGGGTCTAAACGTATCTTCCTGGTAATTGACCCATCGCCGCCGTTGGAAGAAGCTGAGGGCAGAAAGGATTACGGAATATATGATGTGGTCAGTAAAGCCCTCTGGACCATCCCGCGCAACCAAACTTTGTACAAGGACCTGCTGCTTCTCGAAAAAGTCAACAGGCGGCTGAGATGGAAAAATTCCTTTATTTCAGCTATGGCCGATATCTTGAACAACTGCACTATTTCACCTGATGAAGTTTGCCGATTGAAGGAACTCTGCCGTGATATCGCCCTGTTCAAGGGTCAGAAAATGCACGGAGTTACTCCTGATAATTACCTGGAAACAGAGGAACGGAGAATCAGAAACCTTTATAAAAACGAAATTGGCAGGGCAAAGAACGATGATTTCTTTATAAAGTACTGTTTCCTTCTTGACCAGGTTGCTGATTTAAGAAACAAACAAGAGATATCGGTAGAAATGATAAAGCCCCTGAATCCTGACAAGGAGCTGGCCGGGGTTATTTACGGGAATTTTGGCGGGTTTTTGGACACTGATTTTATGAGGCATGATTTTTACGTAGGGCAGACCTATGCCAGGAGATGGCTGGACAAGGATGGCGACCTGCACAGCCTGATACACTGCACAAAAAAAACCGTCTCACCTCTCGTACGCTGGAAGTTCTTTCAGAAGGTGTTTGACAATTCGATTCCGGTCCTGGTAGAAGATATAGCCCCCAGGCTGCTGTCCCTGGACAGGGACCTGCCCAAACAATTCGCCGGAGTTTTTATCTTCCTGAAGATGTTTGTCGTAAGTGTTGGGAAATATGCCGTGAAAAAGTCGATAGGCTGGACCAGGGAAAACCTTTTTCCGAAAAGCCCAGTCTGAGCAGCCTGCTGATCGGAGGATCAAAACCCGGGGGCAGGTAAATCCCTATGCAGTCCAGTATTTCCCTGCAGAAAGTACCGGAAGCCCTGTGGTATAATTGATTTGCCGGGAGGAGGGAAATAAGATGGACCCATTGACTCATGCCCTGGTTGGAGTGGGGGTGGCCGCCCTTACGGGTGATAGTTTTTCACTTACCAACCCGATTTATCTGGGAGCAGTGCTGGGCGCCCTGGCGCCTGACCTGGACATAGTCCTGCAGCTGTTTGGGGATGTGCCGTATCTTACTCATCACCGGGGATCGTCTCATTCCGTTCCCGGAGTCATTGTCAGTTCGGCCGTCATTGCCCTTATCCTATGGCTGATTTTCGGCGGGATGGCGCCTGGCGCAATATTTGTCTGGACAATTTTGGGGGCAGTTTCCCATATAATTCTCGACATTTTAAATTCTTATGGAGCGAAAATCCTGTGGCCCTTCAGCCAAAAGAAATATACCTTTAACCTGCTGGTTGTTGCGGACCCGGTGATTATCGCTATCTTTGCCGGAGTCATACTGTGGCCGGGCATACCGGGGACAGTGGCCCGGGCTGCATTTTGGGTGGCCCTGGCCTATCTGGGTCTGCGGGTTTATATGAGGAGAAATGTATACCGCATGTTACGGCGGAAGTATCAATCCGAGGGGGCCGGTAGAATAGTGGTCATGCCGGCGATGGTGAGTCTGTGGAACTGGAGTTTCCTGGTAGAGACACCGGAAAGCTATATTATCGGTGAGGTTAAGTGCTTTTCTTTAGACCTGGGGATTAAAAAAGTACTGGATAAAAACCTGAAGAACCCTCTCATCAGGAAAGCCCTGAACTGCAAGCTGGGCAAGGTCTTTCAGAATTTCACCCCTTATTATCATATTGATCACTGCCTGGAGGACGGCAAACATGTGGTCAGGTTCTGTGACCTGAGGTACTTCTTCAGGGAAGACTTCCTGCATAATGCAACCGTCGTCTTTGATGAAAGCCAGAAAATAATAGATGCTGTATTCCAGCCATATAACCGGAAGAGGAAAATTAGAATCAAGGGATAAGTATATTTAAAATTAATTGAGTTTGTTGAAAAATGCCTAAGGTAAAGGCACGGGTATAAATGTTTCCTCCGCTCTGGGCGGAATCTCAATCGGCAACCACTCCCGCACGTTATGCTGGCGGATCGTGGGCCGATTGGTGATTCAAGCCCCGCTCCGGAAACATTTATAC